>Ga0335074_10000042_pt1 | contig 242258 bp, 221 predicted proteins | sample Lox_Sample_23_FD_206715 | JGI IMG/M metagenome (GOLD analysis project Ga0335074, IMG submission 206715) | Soil microbial communities from Loxahatchee National Wildlife Refuge, Florida, United States - Lox_Sample_2.3 | ecosystem: Environmental > Terrestrial > Soil > Wetlands | place: USA... | reverse complement strand
CACCATCCCCAAAAGGCACACACCCCGCCGATGACACACCCCTGGAAAAAACAAACCTACCGGGCGATCTCGACGAAGGGACATCTCTAACGAGTTTCAGGGGGACATCCCAGCCGAGCTTGTACAGCTCAGGGTGACACTGGAAGCTCAGGGTGACGCTGGAACGCTAATTCGGAGGGGATTTTTGTTCAGGGTGAGGCGAGTAGGGGCGACGTGGTCTATATGGACCACGAGCCCCTATCTCAACGAAGCCCTGGGGAAAAAGCTACTCCGATACTGCCGTGACTACTCCCGCCCCAACCGTGCGGCCACCCTCGCGGATGGCAAACCGCAGGCCCGGCTCGCACGCGATCGGGGTGATCAGCTCGACGTCCATCTTGATGTTGTCGCCGGGCATGACCATCTCGACGCCTTCCGGGAGCTTGATCGTGCCGGTCACGTCGGTCGTGCGGAAGTAGAACTGCGGACGGTAGTTCGCAAAGAACGGCGTGTGACGGCCGCCCTCTTCCTTGGAAAGGACGTATACCTCAGCCTGGAACTTCTTATGCGGCTTGATCGAGCCGGGCTTCGAGAGCACCTGCCCGCGCTCGATGTCGTTACGGTCGATACCGCGCAGCAGCACGCCGATGTTGTCGCCGGCGATGCCCACGTCGAGCAGTTTGCGAAACATTTCGATACCCGTCACGACCGACTTGCGGGTCTCGTCCTGCAAGCCGACGATCTCGATTTCCTCGCCGACCTTGACCTGGCCGCGTTCGACGCGTCCCGTGCCGACCGTGCCGCGGCCGGTGATGGTAAACACGTCTTCGATCGGCATCAGGAACGGCTTGTCGATTTCGCGCACCGGATCGGGGATGTACTCATCGACCGTGTCCATCAGCTTGAAAATCGGATCCGCATCCGGGTCGCCCTTCTTCCCGCTCGAGTTCAGCGCTTTGAGCGCCGAGCCGCGGATGATCGGCGTGTCGTCGCCCGGGAACTCGTACTTGCTCAGCAGTTCGCGAATTTCCATCTCGACCAGCTCGAGCAGCTCTTCGTCTTCGACCAGGTCGACCTTGTTCAAGAACACGACGATTCTCGGAACACCGACTTGGCGCATGAGCAGAATGTGCTCGCGCGTCTGCGGCATCGGACCGTCGGTCGCCGCAACCACCAGAATCGCACCGTCCATTTGGGCCGCGCCGGTGATCATGTTCTTGATGTAGTCGGCGTGTCCCGGACAATCGACGTGCGCGTAGTGACGCTTCTTGGTCTCGTACTCCTGGTGCGAGATCGCGATCGTAATTCCGCGCTCTTTCTCTTCGGGCGCGTTGTCAATCTCATCGACGCCGCGCTTAGCCGCAAGACCCTCGGTCGCGAGGCAATTCGTGATCGCCGCCGTCAACGTGGTCTTACCGTGGTCGACGTGACCGGTGGTACCGATGTTCACGTGCGGCTTGTTGCGCTCAAATTTCGCCTTAGCCATAATTATTTCGTCTTTCCTCGTTCTCTATTCCGTCGATGAGTTGTTTTTATTGGTCTTTCTTCCGGCCGGATTTGGCAATGATTTCCTCTTCGACCGACTTCGGAGCCTTCTCGTAATGAGAGAACTCCATCGTGTACGTCGCCCGGCCTTGCGTCATTGAACGCATGTCGGTCGCGTACCCGAACATTTCCGAGAGCGGAACGTGCGCGGTAATGATCTGCGCACCGCCCGGAGCTTCTTCCGTCGCCTGGATCATGCCGCGGCGGCGGTTGAGGTCGCCGTTGATCGCGCCCAAGTAGTCCTTGGGTGTGGTGACTTCGACTTTCATGATCGGCTCGAGCAAAATCGGGCCGGCCGCGCGATTGGCTTCCTTGAAGCCCATCGAAGCTGCGATCTTGAAAGCCATCTCCGACGAGTCCACGTCGTGGTACGAACCGTCGAACGCCGTTGCCTTGAAGTCGAGCACCGGGAAGCCGGCGAGCACACCGCTCTGCGAAGCCTCCTGGATGCCCTGCTGCACGGCCTTCGAGTATTCTTTCGGAACCGCGCCGCCCACGATCTTCCACTCGAATTGGAAGCCCGATCCGGGTTCGAGCGGCTCGACGCGCAGCCACACGTCGCCGTACTGACCCTTGCCACCCGACTGCCGGACGAATTTGCCTTCCTTCTCAACCGTCTTGGTGATGGCTTCTTTGTAGGCGACCTGCGGCTTACCGACGTTTGCTTCCACTTTGAACTCGCGGCGCAGACGATCGACGATGATCTCGAGATGGAGTTCGCCCATCCCGCCGATGATCGTCTGCTGCGTCTCTTCGTCGGTGCGCATGCGGAACGTCGGATCCTCTTGCGCGAGGCGCGCCAGACCCTTGCCGAGCTGATCCTGATCGGCTTTCGACTTCGGCTCGATCGCCTGGAAGATCACCGGTTCCGGGAAGGTGATCGATTCGAGGATGATCGGGTGCTTTTCGTCACAGAGCGTATCGCCGGTGCGCGTGTCGGAAAGGCCGACCGCGGCCGCGATGTCGCCCGCGCCGATCGCGTCGATGTCCTCGCGATGATTCGCATGCATCCGCAAAATGCGGCCGATGCGTTCCTTCTTGCCCGAACGCGAATTATAGACGTAGGAGCCTTTTTCGAGCGTGCCCGAATAGACGCGGAAATACGTCAGGTTGCCGTACGGATCGGTCGCGATCTTGAACGCGAGCGCCGCGAACGGCTCGTTGTCGTCCGGCTTGCGCGTCACATCGTTCCCGCTCTTCGGATCAACGCCGACGATCGGCTTCGCGTCGAGCGGCGAAGGCAAATAATCGACCACGGCGTCGAGCAGTGGCTGGACACCCTTGTTCTTGAACGCCGAGCCGCAGAGCATCGGCAGCACCGAACCCACGATCGTCGCCTTGCGCAGCGCGCTCTTCATCCGATCCACGGGCAGCTCTTTGCCCTCGAAGAACATCGCGAGCAGCTCGTCGTCTTGCTCGGCGATCGCTTCGACGAGCTCTTGACGCCACTTCTGCGCGGTCGCCTTCAACTCACCATCGGCATCGGTCAGCGGCTGGTCGGCCATCGTCGAGCCGAGGTCGTCGGTGTAGACGACCTTGTGCATCGTGAAAAGATCGACGATGCCCAGGAACTGATCTTCCGCCCCGATCGGCACTTGGATCGGGACAGCGCGCGCACCCAACCGTTCGCGAATCTTCGCGACCACGTTGAAGAAGTCGGCGCCCATCCGATCCATCTTGTTGACGAAGATGATCCGCGGCACTTTGTACTTGTTCGCCTGGCGCCAGACGGTCTCGGACTGCGGCTGAACCGCCGCCACCGAGTCGAAGAGCGCGACCAAGCCGTCGAGGACGCGCAGCGAGCGCTCGACCTCGACCGTGAAGTCCACGTGCCCAGGCGTATCAATGATGTTGATACGGTTCTCGCGCCAGGTGCAGGCGGTCGCGGCCGAGGTGATCGTGATGCCGCGCTCTTGCTCCTGGACCATCCAGTCCATCGTCGCTGCGCCGTCGTGCACCTCGCCGATCTTGTGCACCCGCCCGGTATAGAACAGGATGCGCTCGGTGCAGGTCGTCTTGCCGGCGTCGATGTGCGCCGCGATCCCGATGTTGCGAGTCCGCTCGAGCTGATACTCTCTGGTTGCCGCTTCTTTGAGCGGGGATTCTTTGGTTGCCACTGTCTTAAATGATCTGAAAAGTTACCAACGGTAGTGGGCGAAGGCTTTGTTGGCCTCGGCCATCTTGTGAGTGTCTTCGCGCTTCTTGATGGTTGCGCCGGTGTTGTTGGAGGCGTCGAGCAGTTCGCCCGCCAGCTTCTCCTCGAACGAACGGCCCCCGCGCGCGCGCGCAAAGCCGATCAGCCAACGCATGGCCATCGCCTGGCGGCGATCCGGACGGACTTCCATCGGCACCTGGTAGGTTGCGCCGCCGACGCGGCGAGGGCGCACCTCGACAAGCGGCATCGCGTTCGAGAGCGCCTGCTGGAAGATCTCGTACGGGTCGCGACCGGTCCGCTCGGCGATGAGATCGAGCGCACCGTAGGTCACCTGCTCGGCCGTCGACTTCTTCCCGCTGAGCATCACCTTATTGATGAAGCGCGCGAGAATCTTCGAGTTGAATCGCGGATCGGGCAGAATCTGCCGCTTGGGTGCGGGTCCTTTACGTGGCATTTGTTACTTCTTCTTCTCGCGCTTGGCGCCGTATTTGGAGCGGCCTTGCTTACGGTTGGCCGTACCTGCCGTATCGAGCGTACCCCGAATGATGTGGTAGCGCACGCCCGGCAAATCCTTGACACGGCCGCCGCGCACCAGCACGACCGAGTGTTCCTGGAGGTTGTGGCCGATGCCCGGAATGTACGCGGTAACCTCTTCACCGTTGGTCAGGCGCACGCGCGCTACCTTACGCAGCGCGGAGTTCGGCTTCTTGGGGGTCACGGTCTTGACTTGGGTGCACACCCCGCGACGCTGCGGATTGCCCTTGACCTCGAACTGGCGGGTGGGCAGATCGGGATGGCCCGGCTTGGGTCCGGTCAGAATGACGCGGAACGCGCGGGTCTTCACCTTCTTTTCCGTCTTCGCCCGGCCCGTGCGGACCAGCTGGTTTATGGTAGGCAACAACGTCTCCTAGCAACACACACAAAGTGGGCCGCACCTCCCGGTGGGCCTGAACTACGGCAGTATAGCAGGGAGGATGGGACCCGTCAAATGATCGGTAACGACTCGCTAATACCACCCGAGCAGGCGGGTTCGGCCGCCGATTTCCGTCAAAATCGCTTGGGCCAGCGCCGGCTCGGGGCAGTCGAGTTCCGCATAGAAAACGTACTCGAACGGCCGGCCCGGAAACGGCCGCGCCACCAGTGCTCGCAGATTCAGTTCGCGTTCGGCGAAGATCCCGAGCGCCGCATGCAGGCTGCCGGGCCGATGCGCGAGCCGAAACCCGAGGACCGCTCGCCCAAGACGCCGCCGCGGCTCGCCGCCTCGCGCCACCACGAAGAACCGGGTGTAATTCTCGACTTCGTCCTGGATCGCGTGGGCCAGAATCTGCCCGCCGTAGCGTGCGGCGCTGGCCGCCGGCCCGATCGCCGCCCGGGCGGGATCGCCGGCGCGCACGACGTCGCGAACCGCGCCTGCGGTGTCCGCGACCGGCGCGACCTCGACGTCGCGGAGCGAGGCAAGAAAGCGCCGGCATTGTTCGAGCGCGACCGGATGCGACTCGACCCGCCGGATCTGCTCGACCCGAGCCTGTGCGGTCCCGATCAGCGCCTGTACGACGCGGTGAACGGTTTCATCCACCACGTTCACCGCAGGGTAGGCATCGAGCAGATCGTAGGCGCGCGCGATCGGGCCGTGGATGCTGTTCTCGCACGGCAACAGCCCGTATGGAATCTCGCCGCCGTCAACCGCCTCGATGAGGGCATCGAAGGTGGGGTATCCGCGCGTGTCGACCGCACCGAAGAGTTCCGGGATCGCCTCCTCGCTGAAGGCGCCGGACTCACCCTGGTATCCGACGATCATCGATCACCTCTTCGAGATGCGCCAGCTCGGCGCGCACGGCACCGGCGTTGGCGGCGAAGATTTCATCCCACATCGGCTGCGAGGAACGTCCCAAGCGAAGAAGCTCCCGCGCGACCGGGCCGCAGAGCGCCTCGACGAGTTCGGGAGCCTGCACGGCTCGCTCGTTGACGCACTGCGCGAACGCGAACGCGACCAGTTGCGGGACGTGCGAGGTCAGCGCGACGATCCGGTCGTGCTGCGCGGCATCGACGGCGACCGGCTCCGCCCCAAGCTTCGCGACGAAGACACGCGCCGCAGCGGTGCGCCGTTCGTCAGCGGTCGGCACGTAGCACCAAGTTCGGCCGCGAAACAAATCGCTGCGCGCAGCGGCCGGACCGCGTTGTTCGCCGCCTGCCATGGGATGCGTCGGTACGAAGGCACCGACGCCGGCGCCCGCGCGCGCAACCGGTTCCTTGACGGAGGCAACGTCGATGACGAGCTGATCGTCGCGCAGCGGCCGCGAGCGCAGCGCCGCAACTTCGGCGAGCGTCGCGTTGAGGTGCGCAGCGATCACGATGACGTCGCACGTCGCGTAGATCGCGGAGGGCTGCTCGACGGCGGAGTCGATCGCGCCGCAACCGAGCGCTCCGCGCAGGCCTTCGGCGGTCGAATCGTACCCGAACACTTCCCATTCGCGCGAACGCGCCGCGAGGCCGACCGACGCGCCGATCAATCCGGTTCCGATGATGCCCAAGCGGGACATACGGCTACGGCGTACTCGTGCGAGCGAGATCCGGACGCAGCACCGCCGCACCGTCGAGATACACGTGTTCCATGGCCTCGAGCGAGCGCGACGTGTTGACGTGCATCAGCACGCGGATGCAGCGGTCGAGCGAACCGGGTACGGCGATCTCGGTGAAGTGCAGCATCGGCACGTGCACCCAGCCCATTTCGCGCGCGCCCAGCGCCGGAAAGACCGCGTGAAGGTCCGGAGTCAAACTGAAGAGGACCGACGCGATGTCGTCGAGCGTCACCGCGTTGCGCTCGATCATTTCGGTCAACAAGCGTTTGGTGGCCGCGACGATCGCGTCGGCGTCGTCACGCTCGACCGTGATCGCGCCGCGAATCCCGCGCACCCGCAGGCCGCCCGAATGAGCTTCGCTCATCGAGGCCTTGTAGGCGCTCCGGCTTCCGCCTGCGCGCCCCCCAGCGATGCCGGGGCTCCCGACCAGATACCGATCCCGGCGAGATCGTGCATGATCGTGCCAAAATCGTCGAACGTGAGCGCCTGGTCCTTATCGCTCTTGGCTTCGGGCGGATTCGGATGGACTTCGATCAGCAACCCATGCGCGCCGACGGCCTTGGCCGCACGGCAGAGCGGGCGCACCCAGCGGCGCACACCGACACCGTGACTGGGATCGACGAAGACCGGCAAATGCGAGCGCTCGCGCAGCACCGGCACGGCGGAGAGGTCGAGCGTGTTGCGCGTTGCCTGTTCGTAGGTTCGAATGCCGCGCTCGCACAGGATCACGTTGGGATTGCCTTCGGAAAGAATGTACTCGGCGGCGGCCAGCAGTTCGTCGACGGTGGCCGCGAGTCCGCGCTTGAGCAACACCGGGCGACCGCATCGTCCGACCGCCTTGAGCAAGTCGAAATTCTGCATGTTGCGCGCGCCGATTTGCAGGACGTCGATCTGCGCTGCCATGCGATCGACCTGATCGATCGTCATCACCTCGCTCACCGTCGGTAACGCGGTTGCGCGTCCAGCCTCGGCCAAGAGCGAAACGCCTTCCCAACCCAGGCCCTGAAACGCGTACGGGCTCGTGCGCGGTTTGAACGCGCCCCCGCGCAACATCACCGCACCGCGCGCGCTCACCGCATGCGCGGTCGAGAGAATCTGCTCGCGCGACTCGACCGAACACGGACCGGCCACGATGGTGAACTCGCCGTCGCCGACGCGCACGCCGCCGATCTGCAGCATCGTACCCGGCGGATTGGCGGCGCGCGACGCGCGCGGCGTCGGCGAGTCACCGATCGGCGCCGGTTGCGGCGCGATCTCGCGCACGAGTTCGACCAGCGCTTTGGGCGGATCGTCGTTGCGTCCGATCGGCTCGCCCACGTGCGCATCGTAACTACCGATGACCGTCAGCGTGTGGGTCGCTTTCTTCAACGCAGCCAGCGCGTCGGCGACGTTGGTGTCATCGAGATCGCCGTCGAAATCGACGTAGAACACGCGCTCGGTGCCGTGACCGAGGTACGGCTTCGACTCAAGCTTATCGCCGTTGATGTTCCGCTCGGCGAGAATCGCGAGCGCACCGGCCAGCGAGCCGGTTCGCTCTTCCACCGAAAAGATCAGCGAGGTCTTGCGCCGCGAACTCTTGCCGAGTCCGACCACCGGATTCGACGCTGCGGCGTGGCGTGGGCGTACGATCAAAAAGCGTGAATACGTGCGCGGATCGTCGCTGCAGTGAGTCGCCAGCTCGACCAAATCGTAGATCGACGCCGCGGCGGGAGAGGCGAGCGCGGCGATCGCAGGGTTGCCGCCGCGCGCGACTTCGCGCGCCGCGACTCCGGTATCTTCACACGGGATCGCGCGCGCGTGATCGAGCCCGGCCAAGAACGCGCCGCACTCGGCGAGCACGAGCGGATGCGCGAGCACTTCACGGACGTCGCGCAGCTGCGCGCCGCGCACACCGAGCAACCGGTGATCGGTGCGCCACTGGATCTCGGCGACCGGCGCGAGATCGAACTCGGCCAGCAAATCGTAGCCCTCGCGTACCGTCCCGACGATCGCGTTTTCGATCGGCATGACGCCGACCTCGGCCCGCGCGCCGGCGACTGCCGTTGCCATCTCGCGAAAAGTCGGAAGTCCGGCCGTCGGCATCTCGATGCCGTGCTCGCGCAAAAAGTGCCCGAGTACGAGCTGCGAGTAGGCTCCGTCGACGCCCTGATAGACCGCTGTCATTGCCTGGTTACCCCTGGTTCATAAAAGGAACGAGTCCCCACTTCGGCGGGGACTCGTTCATGCATCTTACGTGTGTTCTCCGGCGACGAGCCGGCTGGTTTTATGCGTGCGCGAATCCCCTTCGACCGGTCAGGCCGAAGTAGTAATACCAGTACGCAAAGCTAAAACCGTTCCGAGTCACGTTGCGGCTATGCAATCACATCCCGGCGGGGGCTGTCAACCCCGTTCGAGGACTTTGCGCAGCTCGGCGGCGATCTCCGTCGGGCTGTAGCCGCGATGGCGCAGTGAATCCACGAACCGCGACGTCGCCTGCGCCAGCGCATTCGAGCGCGCGCGGCGATCCGCCGCCGGCGTCTTGCTCGCGACGCGCGTACCGCGGCGGCCTTCGCTGACGAGCCATCCCGCATTTGCGAGATCGCCATACGCGCGCGCAACGGTATTGGGAGCCACACCGAGGTCGCCGGCGAGTTGCCGCACCGTCGGAAGCGGCGCATCGGGTACGAGCGCGCCGCGTTCGATTGCCGCCCGAATTTGCTCGAAGATCTGTTGATACGGCGGCGTCTCGATCTGCGGATCGACCGCGATCAGCGGCTCGTTCTCAAGCACGAGGAATCATCCGCTTCCATTCTCTCTTACGCCATCATTGCGGCAATGCTCGCCGGGATGCTCTTCTTCAGTCGCTGCATACCCAGCGCCATAGCGAAGTAGGAACCGGCACATACCAGTCGCACAGCGGTCGCGACGTAATCCGGCATAAAGATCAGTGAGGCGAGGATGAAGGTTCCGGTCGCCGCGATGAACAGCAGCGAGCCTACGCGCAACGTCCGCAGCGCAGCGTCGACGGCTTCGTCTGCCGACGGATCGTCGCTGCCGAGCAACGCAGGTGCCGAGGCTGCAACAAAGCACAATGCGATCGCAAGCGCGCTTGCACCGAGAGAAATCGCCATCGCGATCCACTCGCCCGACGCCCAGGCGAAATAGGCGCTGCAGCACCACCCAATGACCGGAAGGCTCAGATACCACAACGGGATGATCCGCCGGATGTCGCGGCGCCGTAGATTTGCGATGCGCGCTCCCGGGCGCACGCGTTCGACGCGCAGCAGTTGATAGGCTAGCCCACCGGAGAGCAGCGCCGAAAACAACGCGCCGAGCACAGGCAACGAGATCAAGACGAAGAATCCGCAAGCCGCGACGACGAGCCCGATCAAGGAAACGGCATAGCCGGCCTGCCGGTCGAAGCGCTCTTGCTGCTGCCGCCGCCGAATGGCCGCGTCGAGCCGTATCCGCACGTCAGCCGGCGCGCGGGTCACGGCCGCGTCCAGCCAGACTTTCTCGTTTCCGAACAGTGACGGCCGAGCACATGCGAAGGCACAAGACAACAGGGCAACGATGACCGCAAATGGTCGTTCGTAGGATGCCCCCAAAACCACCGCATCGTGCATTGTATCTACACGCTAATACAAACCCCAACTTTGTGTCAACCCCATAGAACAAACCTACCGGCGCGATCCGTCGAAGACGCTTCACGGACCCCGTCTTGAACGGGCGCGGCGAGTCGAGGAGCTCGGGATGACAACGTGGTCGGTGCGCTCAAGAAGGCCGCGTGAAGGATCGGCTTGGCGTCCTTGACGGGATGCGCGGCATCGCCGTGCTGCTGGTGCTGTGGTACCACATTTGGGAGCTCTCGTGGCTGCCCGCGCCGGCGCGCTGGCTGCAGTGGATCCCCGAAACCGGCTTCATCGGCGTGCATCTCTTCTTCTATTTGAGCGGATTCGTCATCACGTATCCGTTCGTGCGCGCGCAATTCGCCGGCGAACGCGCGCCGACGTGGGGGCATTTCGCCTGGCGCCGCTTCATCAAGATCGTCCCCTCATACGTGCTCTCGATCGCGATCGCTTACGCAATCGGTTATGCCGCGCTCTCGCGCTTCGGCGCCGCGCCGTGGCAAGAGATCCTGACCCACTTGCTCTTCATCCACACCTGGTGGCAGTCGACCTACGGATCGATCAACGGCGTGCTCTGGACGCTCGCCGTCGAGGTCGAGTTCTATCTCATCTTTCCGTTGATCTGGTTCTGCTTTTCGCGACTTCCTTTTGTGACCGCAATCGCGATGATCGCGCTCGCTGAACTCTGGCGCGTGCATGCGGCGCACTGCTGCTTCAACAACCAAATGCCGCTCCTGATCGAAAATCTGCCCGGATACCTCGACATCTTCGCGTGCGGCATGCTCTCGGCGTGGATCTTCGCGCGTTACGGTCATCGCTGGCGCCAATCTCGGCTCTCGCTCGCCATGCTCCTTCTTGCGGTCGCCGGCGCCTGGTTGTTCTGCGCGCTGCTCATCAATATGTACGATCATCGGAATGCGCCGCAATGGGAGGTCGCGCTCCAGATCTATACGCGCCCGCTCTACGGGCTGGCCTTTGCGGCGGTGGCAGTCGGTTCGCTGTGCGCGCCGAAATTTTGGCAGCTGCCGCTCGCCAACCCGCCGCTGCGCTTTCTCGCCATCATCTCGTATAATCTCTATCTCTATCACCAGATGCTCGCACGCGAGCTCGTCATCCACCACATACCGCCCTACTCGGGTGATCCGCACGCCAGCCTTTCCTGGCAGGTGCATTACACGATCCTGGCCTTCATCGTCACGATCGCGGAAGCAGCGCTCGTGACCTATCTGGTCGAACGGCCCCTCTTGCGCTTGCCGCAGCCGCGTCTCGTCCCGGCTGCCGGCGGGCACTCACCGTGACGTGGAGCAATCCGGGCAACGCGGTGATAGCCTCCTCGAAGTGGTCGTGGCGGTTGCGATCGTCGCCCTCGCAGCCGGCGCGCTCGGTGCTGTACTGATTGCGGTCGGCCACCGCTTCGGACCCGATCCGATTCAGAGCGCGCTCGAAGCAACCGTCATCCGCGAGATGCGCATCGCGGTCGACGTGATGAAGTATCAGGGCGCGAGCGTACCCGGCACGACGATTGCAACCACCATCCCAATGCCCAGCGGCTCGCCGCTCACCGCCCAACTTTCGGTTTCCAGCGCGAGAGCGGCCGACGGTTCCGTGACGATCGTGTTGACGGCGAGCAGTCAAAACGACAGCACAAAGACGGCAACGCTTAGTCAGACGATTCCGGCGCCGGCGCCGCTCCCCGGTTCGCTGTTGCCGTCGGCCCACAACGGGGCGGCGCCGCAATAATGCTGCTGCGGACGATCTTCTTGCTCGCGTTCCTCGCGGTGCTGAGCGAAACGATCGTACAAGGCGCGTCAGCACTCGCGCAGGCGGCGCTGCGACAACGCGCCCTCGATGCATCGCGGCTCGCTTTCGTCACCGCCGAGCATGCGGCGCAAGCCGCAATCGCGCAGGGCGTCACGCCTGCGCCGATCGCAACCTGTGCCTACGCGGGCGCGAACGGTTGCGAAATCAACGTGCAGACGACCTTCGCGACGCCGGCCGCGGCTCCGTCACCCAGTGCGTGCCCCGGCACCGCGTGCACCGTCGTGTTACAAAACAATAGCGCGGTCAGCGAGGGTCGCGCCGTCGTGCTGATCTCGAGTGTGGTGAGCGCCGCCTCTGGGGCACAACTCGCCGCGCGCTCCGGTTTGGTCGCGTTTCGAACGTTTGCCACGCCGCCATACGCGTCGATCGTCGGCGGCGCGGACGGCTCCTTCGATGCGTTGATCGATGGCGGTCCCGGCGACGACGCGGGCGCGCCGAATACGCTGATCACCGTTCAATATACGACGAACAGCGGATCGACAACGGCGGGAAACGTCTGGCAGCCGCTCGTCGAGAGTCCGCCATCCGCAGTACCCGGGTGGGATCACTGACCGAAACGGCGTACGGCCTGCGCGATATCGTCGGGAGCTTCGATCGGTAGATTGTGCCCGGCTGCGTGCAGTAACGCGAAGAGCGCGCCATCGATCGCGTCCGCGACATCGCGTTTTACGCGCGAGGGCGGTACGAGCGGATCGTTGGTGCCGCCAATCGCCAGAGTCGGCACCGTGATCGCGGATAAACGATCGCTGAAGTCGACCGCTCGTCCGTGGTCGTACCACCCCATCCAATGATCGTACGAGGCCATGAGCGCGTCGTCGACGATTCGTTCCATCATCGTATTCGCGACTTCGCGGTGCATCGCGGCCCGCTGGAAACGCTCGATCCGCTGCCGCGAGCCGTACGTTTCGAGCGTGAGCGCACGGTGACGCGCCGACGGAGGGGTCCCGTTCGCCGTGCCGGGCGCCACCAGGATCAGCCGCTCGAGGTTCGCTGGGCGCTCAGCGGCGAGATACTGTGCCAGTCGTCCGCCCATCGAGTGCCCGACCAGTGTCACCGGCGCGTCGATCGATGCGAGCGCCGTGCGCAGGTCGCTCGCGTAATTCTCGATCTCGTTGTGCGCACGCGGGCGATCGGATCGTCCGCAGCCCCGAAAGTCGAGGAGATCGACGGTGAAGAGCGCCGGATCGAGCCGGTCGACGACCTCGTACCACATGCGCCGCGAGGAGATCCAACCGTGCGCGAAGAGCACGCGGCGCGCTCCGCTGCCGCGGCGCTCGCAACACAGCCGCACCGATTCGTTTTCGAGAAAGAGCATGGAGTCGCTCATCGACGCTCGAAGCTTGCGCCCAATCGTGTCGCGCCGCCTGCCTATCTACGGTGCTTTGCTCTACGTGGTCCTCGCCTGGGCGATCAACATGATCGTCGCCAAACAGATCCTCGAGCAGATGAACCCGCTCGCCTTTGCCTTCTTGCGCTTCCTCGCAATGACGCCGCTCGCGTTCGTCCTGATGTGGGTGAGCGGCGGGCGGATCCATATCCGGCGGCGCGATATTCCCACGCTGTTGCTCTGCAGCGCGTGCGGCTTCGGCATCTATCAATACCTCTGGGTCTTTGGCCTCGCGAACACGACGCCGTTCGCAACCGCGCTGCTCGGCGCGACCTCGCCCATCTTCACGCTGGCGATCGTCGCCATGGCGCGCCACGAACACGTCCGCCCCGGCCGCTGGATCGGCTCGGTCATCGCGCTTCTCGGCGTCGCGATCTTCGAGGGCGCCTTTTCAGGGGTTGCAGCAGCACGCGTGGGCGACGGTTTGGTCCTTGCCTCCGCGGCCGTCTTTGCCGGATACAACGTGCTCGGCTCGCGGCTCATGACACGCTATGCGCCGCTCGAACTGCTGGCGATCACGATCTTCGTCGGTATGCTCATCATTCTACCGGCGGGACTGCCCGCGCTGGTGCATACCGACCTGCACGCGCTCGGCTGGGACGTATGGTGGCGTATCCTCTACGCCACGCTCGTCCCAATTCTGCTCACCTATCCGGTTTGGATCTGGGGCATCAACAAGTTAGGCGCCGGGAAGGGGTCCATCATGCTCTTTTTCTCGCCGGTGCTCACCGGCATCCTGAGCGTTCCGATCCTGCACGCCTCGTTTCCGTCGTACGAAGTGATCGGCGCGCTCGTCTGTCTGAGCGGAATGTTTTTCGCCCTCACGATCGGCCGTACTTCACCAAAAGGGGACTCGCATGAGCTCAATACAGCCTGACGGGTGGCCGGCACCGCGAGGATATAGCAACGGCATGATTGGAGCGGGCCGCGTGCTCGCCATCGCGGGGCAGATCGGCTGGACTGCGCGCGGTGAATTCGCCTCCGATGACTTCGTCGAGCAGGCAGCGCAGGCGCTGCGCAACGTCCTGGCGGTCGTGCGCGCCGCCGGCGGCGATGCGAGCAACGTCATACGTCTGACCTGGTACGTCACCGACAAAACCGAATACCTCGCCGCAGCATCCGAGCTTGGCAAGGTCTATCGCGAGCTGTTCGACCGGCATTACCCGGCGATGACGCTCGTCCAGGTCGCCACGCTGCTCGAGGATCGCGCGAAGGTGGAAATCGAGGCGACCGCCGTTTTGCAAGACCTACCCTAAGCGATCGCGGTATTCGAGCAGCATCGGTTCGGTAGCGCCACGGTCGAGAAACGCGATCGGCACGCCTTGCGCGGAATCGATCCCTTGACTCGGCTGATTTTGTGCGTGAACGTGCAGGTGCGCGCCGCGCGTATCGCCTGAATTTCCGCACCGGCCGATCTCATCGCCCGCGCGAACGGTCTCGCCGACCCGCACCCCGATCGAGCCTTTGCGCAAGTGCGCGAGGAGTACATAGCCGCGCGGCGTTTCGATCGAGACGTAGTTCCCAAACGGACGCGCGCGGTTGCGGCGGCGCTGGGCCGGCGGCGCATCGTCCTGACGGTTCTCGACGTGCGCGACCATGCCGTCGCAAGGTGCGAGAATCGGTTGATCCCACGAATCACCGCTCTCGCGTAGAAAGTCGTAAGCAAAGTACTGATCGCTCACCGACTGGTGATGATTGTGACGCGGATCCGGCCCACCGGCCGCGACCCACCAGCGGTCGCGGAACGGCGGCTGCAAGACGACCGGACGATCGGCGGCCCGCACCAACCAGCGTTGCGAAGCGCTTTGTGCGTTGAAACCTCGCCAAAGCAGCAGCGCGACGATCGCAGCCAGCGCGATCCAAAATCCCGGCAGGCCGATCGTCCGGTCCCAGAGCGCGGCAAAACCAAACGCCGCCGCAACCAGCACCAAGATCGTCAGGCTATTCGGAAGACGCACGTTCCCTCAATTTATAGCGCTGCACCTTCCCGGTGTGCGTTCGCGGCAACTCGTCGACGAATTCGATCTCACGCGGCGCTTTGAACGGGGCGATCAGGGCTTTGACGTGCTCGCGTAACTCATCCGCCTTACGTGCGTGGCGATGCTCGGCAGCCACGACGACGACGTAGGCCTTGACGATGTTCGTGCCGTGAACCGGATCGGGCTTGGACACCACCGCCGCCTCGCGCACGTGCGCATGCGCGAGTAAGGCCTGTTCGACCTCCGGCCCCGATATGTTATATCCGGCCGAAACGATCATGTCGTCGGTACGGGCGACGTAGTAGAAATATCCGTCTTCGTCGATGCGGTAGGCATCGCCCGGATAATTCCAACCGTTCTGAACGTACGCGCGCTGACGCTCGTCGTCGAGATACTTGCAGCCGGTCGGGCCTTTCACCGCCAGGCGGCCGACCTCGCCGATCGGCAACGGATGGCCCTCGTCGTCGTGAATCTGCGCGAGGTAGCCGGCGACCACGCGGCCGGTCGAACCCGAACGCACCTTCTCGCGCGGGCTCCCGATGAAGATGTGCAGCATTTCGGTGCTGCCGATTCCGTCGAGGATGGGCACCTTCGTGCGTTCGAGCCACTCGTCGAAGACGATCTTCGGCAGCGTCTCTCCGGCGGAGACGCACGTATGCAAGCTGGAGACGTCGAAGCGCTCGAGCATCGGGCACATCGTGCGATACGCGATCGGCGCGGTGAAGACCGTCGTTACGCCGAATTCACCGACCGCGTGCAGCAGCTGCTCCGGATTGGCCTGCTCGAGCAGCAGCGTCGCCGCCCCGGCATAAAGCGGAAAGAGCAGCAGGCCGCCGAGTCCATACGTAAACGCGAGCGGCGGGCTGCCGGTGAAGAGGTCGTCGGGACGTGCCCGCAGCACGTGTTTGCCGTACGTATCGCAGGTCGCGATCAGATCGCGATGAAAGTGCATCGCCGCCTTCGGCACGCCGGTCGTGCCCGAGGTGAACGCGATCAGCGCGGTCTCATCGGCTGCGGTCGGCACGGTTTCGAAATCCTCGTGCGCGCCGTCCATCAACGCCTCAACCGCATCGGGCGCGTCGCTGTTGAACCAGATCAGACGGATGCTCGGGTTGCGCTCGCAGGCGCTCTTCAATTCTTCGCCGAGGCGTGCATCGCACAGCGCGAGCCCGATGCGCGCTTTCTCGATGATGTACCGCAGCTCGCTCGACCGATAGAGCGGCATGGTCGCGACCGCGATCGCTCCCGCCTTGAGCACGGCGAGCCAGCAGGCCGCGAGCATCGGCGAGTTCGGTGCGCGCAGCAACACCCGCGCCCCCGGCACGACACCGAGATCGCGGACCAGGACATTTGCGATCTTGTTGACCGCACGGTGGAGGTCGCCGTACGACCAATCGATCGCGCCGGGCGCGACGATGCAGCGCCGCTCTCCGCGGCCGTCCTCGATATGCCGATCGAGAAGATAGCTTACGGCGTTCATGCGCTGCGGATAGTGTAGTCCGGCCAGATCGAAGCGCAGATCCGGCATCGCGTCGGGTGGGGGCAGATGATCTTCCGCAAAGCGGTCGACGTGAGCACCTTCCACGTTAACCCTCGAAGCTCGCGCGTGCGATGACGAGTTTTTGGACCTCGCTCGCGCCCTCGTAGATGCGCAGCGCTCGCACGTCGCGGTAGAGCCGTTCGACGATCTCACCGTGCGTGACGCCGCGCCCGCCGAACAGCTGCACGGCGCGATCGCAGATACGCCCCGCCGCTTCGGTGGCATAGAGTTTGGCCATTGCGGCCTCCCGCGTCACCCGCTCCGCGCCGCAATCCTTGGTCCACGCCGCACGGTAAACGAGCAGCGCCGACGCGTCGATGTCGACCGCCATATCGGCGATCGCCGCCTGCGTCAGTTGAAGCGCGGCCAGCGGCGCACCGAAGAGTTGGCGCGACTTGGCGTGCGCGCGCGTCTCGTCGTAGGCGCGCCGCGCGAACCCTAGCGCCGCCGCACCGACCGTCGTGCGAAAAACGTCAAGGGTCGCCATTGCGATCGCGAAGCCCTCGCCCTCTTCTCCGAGGCGATGATTGACGGGTATCGCGCACTCGTTGAACGCGAGCACGCCGAGCGGATGCGGCGAGATCGTTTCGATCCGTTCGCGCACCTCGAATCCCGGAATGCCTGCATCGAGGATGAAGGCCGAGATCCCCTTGGCGCCGCTCTCCGCCATGCCCGTTCGCGCGAAGACGACGAAGAAATCGGCGATCGTTGCATTGGATATCCACGTCTTCTCGCCGCTGATGATGTAACGATCGCCGTCGCGGCGCGCGTGCGTGGTCATCGCCGCGACGTCCGAGCCTGCCTCGCGTTCGGAGAGCGCGAAGGCAGCGATGGATTTCCCGGCGGCGACGGCGTCGAGGTACCGCGAACGCATCGCCGGCGAGCCGAACAACGAAATCGCCCCGCTGCCGAGCCCTTGCATCGCGAACGCGAAGTCGGCGAGTGCGGAACGGTACGCGAGGCGTTCACGCGCCAGGCAAAGCGCCCGTACGTCCAGGTCGATGCAGGCGCGCAACCAGCCGGCGTCGCCCAGCGCGCGCACCCACGTGCGCACGCTCGAATCGGGCGCCGCTTCGTCTTCGAAGACCGGATTCTCCTCGAGCCAGCTTTCGATCGCATCCGCGAACGCGCGATGCTCGTCGTCGAAGAAGGGCCATTCTAGCGCACGCCCGTTCATCGGCATCTTAGTTTCCTTCGAAGACCGGCGTGCGCCGTTGCGTGAACGCTTCATAGGCGCGCCGAAAATCTTCGGATTGCATCAAGGCGGCCTGAGCCCGTGCTTCCGCATCGATTGCCGCATCGAGCGGCATTTCCCACTCGTCGCGCAGCATGCGCTTCGTCATCGCATGCGCCAGCGTTGGTCCGTGCGCGAGCTCTCGCGCCGTCTGCGTTGCCCGCGCGAGCAGATCCTCCGGCGAGACCAGCTCGTTGTAGAATCCCCACGCGCGCGCTTCCTCGCCGTCGAGCGCGCGTCCGGAGTAGAGCAGCTCGGTCGCGCGACCGAGGCCGACGATACGCGGCAGCATCGCGCAGGCGCCCATGTCGCATCCGGCGAGTCCCACACGGACGAAGAGAAATGCCACCTGCGAGCGTGCGGTGCCGTATCGTAAGTCGCTGGCCATCGCGAGCGCCGCCCCGGCCCCGGCGCAGACGCCGTCGATCGCCGCGACGATCGGCTGCGGAGCCGCGCGCATCGCTTTGACCAGATCGCCGGTCATTTGCGTGAACTCCAGCAATTCGGCGAGCGGGCGCGCGGTGAGCGGTCCGATGATCTCGTGAACATCGCCTCCCGAGCAGAAGTTCTCGCCCGCTCCGGTCACGACCACGGCTTTGATCGACGGTTCGTCCGGGAGCGCTCGAAACCAGTCGCGCAATTGCGCGTAGAGTTCGAAGGTAAGTGGGTTCTTGCGCTCGGGACGGTCGAGCGTAACGACGGCAACACGATCGGCAATGGCGAAGCGAGCCTTGGTCATCGCCGCAAGGGTCGGCCCACCGAGCGCATAATTCCTGCCGTATGGCGGTTGGAAGCGAGTGATCGGCATTGCAATCGCGCTCGCCGCCGCCGCGCTGCATCTCGGCACGGCATGGCGCTACGGCTATTTTCGCGACGAACTCTATTTCATCGCGTGCGGTCGTCATCTCGCGTGGGGCTACGTCGATCAACCGCCGCTCGTCGCGGTGGTTGCATGGCTCGCGCAGCCGTTCCACGATAACCTGCTCGCGTTGCGCGTTTTGCCGTGCGTTGCCGCGGCGCTCACGGTCTACGTTGGAGTGCACATCACGCGCGAGCTCGGCGGCGGCCGCTTCGCGCAGTGGCTCGCGGGCATTGCTCTCGCACTCACGCCGGCGTATCTGCTGCTCGGCAACGTTCTGACGACGACTTCGTTCGAGCCGCTCTCGTGGACGCTCGTCATTTGGTGCTGCATCGCGCTTGTCATCCCGCGCAGTCGAGGGACCGCTCCGAAGACGTGGCTCGCGCTCGCAGGCGCGGCGACCTTCGGACTCTACGGCAAGTACTCGATGGCGCTGCTGCTCGCGGCGTTGCTGATCGGTTTGCTCGCGACGCGTGAGCGGCGGGCGCTCGCGACAGCCTGGTTTGCGATCTGTGCGGCGATCATCGTCGCGTTGATGCTGCCGAATCTCTGGTGGCAAGCGGCGCACGGCTGGCCGTTCCTCGCCGTGCTGCAAGGCGATGCTGCGCATCGGCACGCTTTCAACAACGGCTGGCTCTTGGAATCGCAGAACATCGCCGCAAATGCGCTCAGCTTCGCGACCGAACAACTCGTCTATACCAATCCACTGGCCGCGCCGGTTTGGCTGTGCGGCTTGATCGCGCCGTTCGTCTGGCCGCGCCTGCGGGCGCTACGCTTCCTGCCGGTGGCATACGTCGCGCTGTTCATCGCGGCCGTGCTGCTGGAAGCCAAGGGTTACTACGTCATCGGGATCTACGGCGCGCTGCTCGCGACCGGCGCGGTGGTGGTGGAACGCGCCGCCGCATGGCTGCGGATCGCATTGCTCGCCGCGCTCGCGGCAACGGGCATTGCGACGATGCCGCTCTCGATTCCCGTATTGCCGGTCGACGGATTCATCGCGTATTCGCATGCGCTCGGGCTCACCGGAACACCGCCGCGGCTCATCCAACCGGTCTACGCCGAAGAGTTCGGTTGGGATCGTCTTGCGCGCGACGTCGCGTCGGTGTACGACGCGCTTCCGCCGGCAACGCGCGCCGCAACCGCGATTTACGCCGACACCTACGCGGACGCCGGCGCGATCGATCTCTTCGGCCCGGCATACGGATTGCCACCCGTCATCGGCAGCCAGAACACCTACTGGCTCTGGGGCACACACGGGTACAGCGGCAACCCGATGATCGCGATCGGCGCCACCCGGTTCGAACTGTTGAAGCAGTTCTACACATCGTGCCGGCTCGTCCGCACCTCGAACGAACCGCTCAAGTGGGTGGTTGAGGGACCCTCGCCGATCTATCTCTGCACCGGACCGACGATGCTGCTCGACCGAATCTGGCCGCACCTGCGCTGGTACGGCGCATGACGAACGCGCTCACCATGAGCGTGTTACGCCTCTTCCCCTCCGGGAACGATCAGCGAGACGCCGTTCTTTTCACCGCAGATCAGCTCGAGCGCCGCTTGCGCAACATCGCCGACGGTCGCGATGCGGCCCTCGGGATTCATCTGAGCAAGCGTGGAGCGCGCCGAATCCTCGCTGGCGCCGGTGTGCGTGACGATCTTTTCGATCGCCAACCGCATCATATCGGTTTCGGTGTACCCGGGGCAGATCGCGTTAGCCGTGACGCCCGTACCGCCGAATTCGGCCGCGATCGCGCGCGTGAAACCGACCACGCCGTGTTTGCTGGCGCAGTACGCGGAAATATAGGGCGCGCCGTGCAAACCGGCGATGCTTGCGATGTTGAGAATGCGGCCCCACTTCGCGATCAGCATATCCTGGGAAGCTTCGCGACTGCACAGGAAGGTGCCGGTGAGGTTGGTTCCCACGACGCGCTCGAAAAGTGCAAGCGACGTACGAATCAGCGGCGCGGAGTCGGCGATGCCGGAGTTGTTGACCAGAATCTCGACCGGCCCGTTAGCCTTGCGGCAGATCGCGAACGCACGCCGTACCTGCTCTTCATCGCGAACGTCGGCTTGCGCCGTCGTAAAATCGGCATCGACCGCCGCGGGCTGACGGCTCACCACGCTCACCCGCGCGCCGTGGCGCGCCAGCGCGCGCGCGATGCCCTCGCCGATTCCGCGCGCACCGCCGGTCACCAGCGCGTGTTTGCCGGTGAGAATGGCTGTGTAATCAGACGACATGCGTGGCTCCTTGCTGGCGCGCGAGCAGGCGTTCGAGCTGGGCTTTCCCCGGGAGATATTGGACCGGCCAAAGATCGCCTTCGTAACCGAGTTGCGCCGCGGCGTGCAGGGTCCAGGCCGGATCGGCGAGGTGCGGCCGTCCGAGCGCAACCAGATCGGCACGGCCGGCGGCCACGATCGCGTTGACCTGATCCGCGTCGGTCACGTTGCCGACCGCCATGGTCGCGATGCCGGCTTCATTGCGAATGCGATCGGCGTAGGGGGTCTGGAAGAGCCGGCCGTAGACCGGAGCTGCGCGCGGGTCGGTCTGCCCGGTCGACACGTCGATCAGATCCGCACCGGCCGCGGCAAAGGCGCGCGCGATCTGGACCGCGTCGTCGCCGGTGATCCCGCCATCCATCCAGTCGGTCGCGGAAATGCGCACCGACATCGGGCGCTGCGCCGGCCAGATCGCACGCATCGCTGCAAAGACCTCGAGCGGATAGCGCAGCCGGTTCGGGAGCGAACCGCCGTATTCGTCGCTCCGGCGGTTGCGCAGCGGCGTGATGAAACTCGAGAGCAGATAGCCATGCGCGCAGTGCAGTTCGAGCAAATCGAAGCCGGCTTCGATTCCCATTCGTGTCGCGGCCTCGAATTGACGCCGGATCGTATCCATCTGCGCGCGATCGAGCTCGGCGGGCGTCTGATGACGTGACGAATAGGGCAGCGCGGAAGGGCCGACCACCGCCCAGTTCTCCGCCTCGAGCGGCTCGTCCATGCCTTCCCACATCAGTTTGGTCGAGCCCTTCGGCCCGCTGTGCCCGAGCTGCAGCGCGATCTTGGCGCCGCTGAACTCGTGCACGAAGCCGACGATCCGCCGCCACGCTGCGAGGTGTTCCGGCAGGTACATCCCGCAGCAGCCGGGCGAGATGCGGCCCTCGCGCGAGACGCAGGCCATCTCGGTGAACACCAAACCGGCGCCGCCCAGCGCGCGCGCACCGAGATGCACGAGGTGAAAGTCGTTGGGAAGACCGTCGACCGCGCTGTACATATCCATGGGCGATACGACAACGCGGTTGCGCAACGTCATTTCGCGCAAACGGAACGGATTGAACATCGGCGGGGCCGGAGTCCCCGCTCCGAGCCAAGACTCGATCCGCTCGACATACCCTGTATCGCGCAGCCGGAGGTTTTCGTGACCGATCCGCTGACTGCGCGTAAGCAAGCTGTAAGCGAATTGCGGCACCGGCAACGACGCGTAACGCGCGACGTTCTCGAACCATTCGGTCGAGTTTCGTGCCGCGTTCTGCAGCTTGAGGACCTCGATCTTCCGCTCCGCTTCGTAGCGCTCGAGCGCCGCGCCCAGTCCGAGCGGCGAGGCCAGCGCGTCGGCCCATCCGATGGCGTCCTCAAGCGCAAGCTTGGTTCCCGAACCGACCGAGAAATGCGCCGTATGCGCGGCGTCACCGAGCAGCACCACGTTTTCGTGCACCCAACGGCGGTTGCTGACCCGCACGAAATTGATCCAATCGCGTCCCCGCAGGTGCGCGCTGTTCGCCATCAGCCGATGGCCGCGCAAGTATTTGGCGAAGAGCTGCTCGCAGAATGCAAGCGTTTGCGCCGTGTCGGCGCGATCGAGTTCGTGCGCGAGCCACGTCTCTTCACGGGTTTCGACGATAAACGTGCTGGTTCGCTCGTCAAAGCGATAGGCATGGACGGTAAACCAGCCGTGCTGCGTGCGCTCGAAGAGAAACGTGAACGCATCGAGCGGGAGCGTCGTCCCCAACCACACGTAGCGGCAGCGGCGGCGATCGAGATCGGGCTCGAACGCCTCCGAAAATGCCGCTCGAACGCGGCTATTGACGCCATCGCTCCCCACGACGAGATCGTACGACGCACGCAGCGCCGCGACGTCGTCGACGTCGGTTCGAAATCGCACGTCCACGCCCAATTCGACGGCGCGATCGGCCAGGATTTGCAGCAGCCGCTTGCGCGCGATGCCCGAAAACCCGTGTCCGCCCGAGGTGACGGCTTCACCCTCGCGATGGATCTCGATATCGTCCCAATGATAGAATGCCTGCGTGATCGACGCGTAGGTCGACGCGTCGGCGGCCTGCAAATTCTCCAGCGTCGCGTCCGAAAACACGACACCCCATCCGAAGGTGTCATTGCGCGCGTTACGCTCGAGTACGGTCAACGGCCAGTCGGGGAATCGCTGCTTTGCGAGGATCGCCGCGTACAAACCGGCTGGGCCGCCCCCGACGAAGACGATTCTCATCGTACGGATTCCAGGAATGCACTCGCGGCCGTCATAAAGCTGTGTGATAGATGCAGCGACGGTTTCGCTTCCTGCTTGCGGCCATTCCCTTCGGCGCGCTTTCCGTCGCGGTGCCGTTCGTCAATCGCGTCGAGCCGCGGATCCTCGGCTTGCCGTTTCTCCTCGCCTGGATCGCGTTCTGGGTGATCGTGACTCCGATCTTCATGTGGTGGGTCGGACGCATCGAGGGTCACTGGTGAACGCAACGATCGCGCTCGGCATCATCGCCGTCATCGTCATCGGCACGGTCATCTTTGCGCTGGTGAGCGTGCGTTGGATCTCGATGTCGCCGCAAGATTATATCGTCGGCGGGCGCGGCTTCGGAACGGTTTTTCTGTGGGTCTTGCTGGCCGGAGAGATCTACACCAGCTTCACCTTCCTGGGCGCCGCAGGTTGGACGTACACGTTCGGTGCGCCCGCGTTTTACATCATGGCGTACGGCACGTGCGGCTACATCTTCTATTATTTCCTCTTCCCGTGGATCTGGCGCCTGGGAAAGGAACACAATCTCCTGACCCTTCCCGACTTGATCCAGACGCGCTACAACAGCCGCTTGCTCACGACGCTGGTTTCGATCATCGCGGTCGTCGCGCTGATCCCGTACGTGACCCTCCAGCTCTCCGCACTGCAGATCTTTTTGACCGTCGCCGGCCACGGCGCGATCGACCCGGTCGTGGGCGCCGTCGCCGCCTTCGTGCTCATCATCGCCTTCGTCTTCGTCACCGGCTTGCGCGGCACGGCCTGGGCCAGCATTCTCAAGGACACGTTGGTCATCGGCGCGTTGATCTTCGTCGGCATCGCGATTCCGCTCCAGTTTTTCGGATCGCCCGCGGCATTGTTCGATCAGGTCCTGCGCGCGCATCCGGAACGCCTGGTCCTCGGCGCTCTGAGCGCACCGAAGGGTTCGCTTTGGTACGTCTCGACCGTGCTGTTGACTGGGCTCGGATTCTTTTCCGGGCCGCAATCGATCGCTGCCATTTTCTCCGCCAAGGACGAAAACGTGCTGCGCCGCAACGCGATGTTCTTGCCGATCTATCAGCTGGTGATGCTGTTGATCTTCTTCGCCGGATTCTCGGCGCTGCTGATCGTGCCGGGTCTGAAAGGACCGGCCGCCGATCAGTCGTTCCTCGCGGTCATCACGCGCTACTACCCGCCGTGGGTGCTCGGCTTCGTTGCAGGCGCCGGAGCGCTGTGCGCGCTCGTGCCCTCGACCGCGCTGCTGCTCAGCACCGCGAGCGTCGTGTCGAAAAACATCGGCAGCGATCTCTTCGGCATCGGTCGCGAGGACGAGGGACGCCTGCGCCTCACGCGCCTGATGGTGGTGGTGATGGGACTTCTCGCGCTCGGCCTGTGGCTCGCCTACCGCACGACGCTGGTCGATCTGCTGCTGCTCACCTACAACGGCATCTCGCAGTTCATGCCGGCTTACGCGTTCGGGTGTTACTGGAAACGGACGACGACCGCCGGCGTTACCGCCGGGATCGTCGTGGGAATCGTCCTCGCCTGCACGCTCGCGGCCCAGGGCATCGCGCCGTTCGGGATCAACGCCGGCTTCGTCGGCCTCGTCGCCAACGTGATCGTGCTGGTCGGCGTCTCGCTGTTGCTACCCGCTCGGACGCCGGCGCCCGAACCGGCGCCGCTCTAGCACAGCGACCGGTCGACCGGGAGTCCACCGGCAAGCAGTCCCTCCCCTAAGGAAACGCCAAGGAAACGCCGCGCTCAGTAGCGCTGCGCGGACGGGCGCGATTGAAAGCAGTCGCGGCAATAGACGGGCTTGTCTCCGCGCGGATTGAAGGGCACCTCGGCCACACCGCCGCAGTTGCTGCAGGTGGCTTGGAACATCTCGCGCGGCCGCGGCGCGCGATCGGCTCCCCCTCCTCCGCCCGCATTTTGCGAGCGCATCGCCTTGCGCGCCGACCGGCAGTCGGGACACCGGTTCGGCTTGTTCTGAAAGCCCTTCTGCTCGTAAAAGCGCTGCTCCCCGGCGCTGAAGACGAACTGGCCACCGCAATCCACGCAATTCAACATTTCATCGACGTACACGAACGAGTAACTCCTTGAAGCCTCATGTTCCGAGAACGGAATCGAAGATCTCTTCGAAAAAGTACAGCGGCCCGATCAACAGGTAGACCAAATTCTCCAAGAACTTCGGCTTGGTTCCCTCAAACCGGTGGCCGACGAGCTGGAGAATCCAGCCGAGAACGAGCGCTGCGACGTCAACCTGCCACGGCAACCGGACCGCGATCAAGTACAAGATCGCGAAGAGCACCGTGGAGATCAGCGCACCCCGAGGATCGATTGAAGCGTAGTACACGAGAGTCGCCACGCCGGCCAGAATCGCGAGATCGATCGGCCCGAGAGCGACCAGATGTAGAACGCCCATCGTACCGAGCAAGATCAACGGAATGCCGACCGCGTGGCAAGCGCGGTTCCGGCGATCCGTGTGATACGAGGCATACTCGCTAAAGAGTTCCGCCTTGGTCATTGACGTAGATTCCCCATTGGCGCGTGCCGGGTTCTCCGACCCCTGCAACCGAAGTCCCTGCCGAACGGGGCTCCGCGAGACGACCGCAGAAGCGTGCGGCATGCCAGCGACGATTACCGTACCCGAACGCCTCGCCGACGACGTCGTCTTGATCCGGCGCGATCTGCACATGCATCCGGAACTGGGCTTTCACGAGCACCGCACCGCCGGCATCATTGCCGACCGATTGCGCGCATTCGGGTACGAAGTGCACGAAGGGATCGGCGTCACCGGTGTCGTTGGCGTGCTCAAAGGCACGCGAGCGGGACGCACGATCATGCTGCGCGCCGATATGGACGCGCTCCCCATTCTCGAGGAGCGCGGGCACGCGTATCGTTCGCAGGCCGACGGCACGATGCACGCGTGCGGTCATGACGGACACGTCGCGATTCTGCTTGGCGCCGCGGCGCTGCTCGCCGACCGGCGCGACGAAATCGCCGGCACGATTGCGCTCGTCTTTCAGCCGGCCGAAGAGGGCCTCGGCGGAGCCAAAAAAATGCTCGACGACGGACTGATCGAGCGCTTTGGAATCGAGCGAGCGTACGGACTCCATCTCTCGAGCAAGTATTCGAGCGGCGTACTCGGCTTTCGCGAGGGTCCGATGTATGCATCGAGCGACTCGATCGAGATCGAGGTGCTTGGAGTCGGCGGACACGGATCGGCACCACAGGATACGGTCGATCCGATCTTTACGGCGGCAAGCTTTGTGACCAGTGTCCAGCAGGTCGTGTCTCGGCAGATCGACCCGCTCGAGCCCGCGGTCGTCACGATCGGCGCGATCCACGCCGGAACCACGCACAACGTCATTCCGCGCACGTGCACCATGCTCGGAACGGTTCGCGCGTTCTCCGACGAAGTGCGAGCGGCCATGCCCGAACGCATCGAACGCGTCTTACGCGCTTGCTGCGATGCATCCCGCGCAAACTATTCGTACGACTACATCTGGCGTTATCCGGTTACGGCAAACGATCCCACGCAGACTCAGTACGCCCGTGCACTGGCGGTAAGCACGCTCGGCGAGCGGTCGGTAGTCGATGCGACGGCTTTGATGGGCGCGGAGGATTTTTCGTTTTTCGCCCAGCGCGTGCCGGCGTGTTTTTACACGCTCGGCTGCAGCGGCGGCGTCGAGACCAGCCATCCGCATCACTCCAGCCTCTTCGACATCGACGAGGGCGCGTTGCCGAACGGCGTTGCGATGATGACCGCGCTCGCCCTGGACGCGCCGCGCAACGCGCCGTAAGCTGCGTGAGCGCGGTCATTCCGGAGGTCCTCGAGCATCCCTCGCCCGACCAAGTACTGGAGATCATCACGCGCGCGGTCTTTCAGGCGGGCGTGAGTTGGGCACAGATCGCGAAAGCATGGGATGCGTACCGCGCAGCATTCGCGCAGTTCGATTTGCAGCGCGTCGCCGCGTTCGACGCACTCGATGTCGAGCGCGTCTTGGCGTATCCCGGTATTCTCCGCGTGCCGCGTAAGGTCGCCGCCACGATCGCCAACGCGCAAGCGTTGATCGCGATCGAACGCGAGTTCGGAAGCTTTCACGCGTACGTCGCTTCGTTTTCGTCCTATCCGGCGCTCGCTCGAGACATGAAGCGCCGTTTCGCGTTCCTGGGCGACATGAACGTATGGTACGTGCTCTTTCGCTGCGGCGAGCCCGTGCCGCGTTTCGAGACCTGGGTGAAAACGATTCCGGGCGAGCATCCGCGCATGCGCGAAATGGTCGCACGCGCGCGCAAAGACGGTACAGCGCGCGAGCGCTAGGGCGGCCCCGGCCGCGGGCTCTCGCCCGGATTCGGCTGCCGCGGCTGCGGACGCACGAGGTAGAGTCCGTAGGCCGCGTTGTAATTCAATTGCGGCGCCATCACGCCGTCCCAACCTTTAGGAACGATCTGTTCCGGCGTTGCCGCCGCGACTCGCCCGCAGAAGAGCAGCGAGGCAATGATCGCCGGATCGCCGGGATCGAGCGCGTACCAGGTGCCGTTCTTGGCGGTGTGCGGCGTGATCGTCCAGAGCGACGGCTTGGTCCCGTTCGTGAAGTACGCGCGCAGCTCGCCCACGGCTTCGGTTGCCGTATTCTTCAGATCGGCCGTGCACTCAGGCGCGGTGCGAATCTCCCACGGGTTCTTCGGCGGCGTGGTGGGCAGTTGGTAGACGCGGAAGCTCTCCTGACCCGCTTGCTGCGCGCGACCCACGATGTAGAGCCCGACGGCAGGCATGTACGTGATCTCCGGAGCACCGAAGATGCCGTGACTCGGGGCGTAGAGGTGACGCGCCGTCACCTCGTCGGGCTGCGCGATGTGCAGCGTGATGCACCCAAAGAACACGCGGAACATGCCGCCGCCGCGCGGCCCGCGCGTCGTTGTCTGGGCTGCCGCCCGCGCATTCGCGTTCTGCAGTTCGGCCGACGCGAGCTCGACGGCGGCGCCGTTCTGGTTCTCGAAATGCGGCACGATCGTAAGTGCATAGGCCGCGCCAAGACCGTGATAGGTAACGGTCACGTCGGGTATCTGCGGCGCCGGCATCGTCGCCGGATAGCCGGCGGAGGTCTTCGCCGCTTCTATCTGCGCGATGTAGGCTTTCAACCCGGCCGAGATCGTCAACGCGATCGCGTGCGCATCGGCCGGACACCGTTCACCGTTGTCGGAAACGGCCAGCGGATCGGCGGGTGCGGTGCTGGGCAACGGCGCCGCGCCGCGGAAACCGCCGCCGCCATAGCGGCCGCCTCCGCGCGGTTGCGGGATCATCTGCGCGATGTGGGTATTGCCCAGCGCACCCGGTCCGAACTTGAGCGAATACGTCACGGAATAGCTGCGCGGCGTGAGCGGGCGCGCGATCGTCGGAACGATCAAGCCGTTTTGCGTGGAATACGGAACCATGTTTTGGATGCTCGAGAAGATGCCGGCATCCGTGTTGAAGATGTTCGAGACCGCGGCAGTGAGCGAGCCCTTGGCAAAAAGCACGTTCACCGCGCCGTCGAACTGGATGTACGCCGGCAGGTTGTTCCCGTTATTGCGGCCGGTGTACTCGGCGTCGGCATACCACTCGAGGGCAGAGCGCTTCGCCTTGTAGTCGAAAATGAGGCCCGCGCGCTGCAGCGGTGTGTTCGGATATTGCTGCCCTGAAACGATGTACGAGTACGGGTTGACGATCAGCGGCGAGCTCGAGATCACCTGCCGTACCGTCGTGTCCCAAAAAGGCTCCACGACGAGATTCCCGATCGTTGCAAATCCGGTGATCGAACCGCCCTGATACAGGCCTTCGGTACCGGCGATCGGCGTATTGAAATAGAGATTGGCCGGCGAGAACGGCGTGGCGGCGCCGCAGCCGGCGTTGCTCTGGAAGACCGATTGCACGGCCGCGATATACGACGGCGTCAGCGTGCCGTTCGCAAGGAGCACCGACCCGTTGACGGGCGTTCCGAGCAGGACGTCGTTCTGCACCTGACGGTAGAGCTGCACGATCGCGGAGCCGCCGGTGAACTGGTGCAGCCACGAGATGCGCGCCGACGTCGACGAACTCGGCTCGGGCCCGGCGCCGGGCGCGCTGCCGTATGCGAAACTGTCATCGCCGTCGCAGGTGAAGCGCAAGGCATCGGGATCGGTGAGAACCGTCGAACGCGAAGGTGCGGCCGCCGAACCGCTGATCGCGTAGGTTGCCTGATACGTGTCGAGACGATCGGGATGCCAGCTCACGCCGAGGCTCGCCAGCGTGCCGGCATAACCACCCGTCGACGAGCTGACCCCGATCGATTCGTTGAGCGTCAGGTGCGAGTTCGAATGTATCGAGTCGCTGAGCTGCGCGGCCATGTACTGGTTATGCTGGTTGTTGGTGTAGTACGGTATTGCGACGTTATTGAGCGGAAACTCTCGTTGTGAACTCCAGCTGCCGTAAGCGGTGACGGAGAGGGTGTGGCGCTGCGCTGCCGGCAGCAGCGCGCTCAGCGTAAAGCCGTGCGTCGAATTCAGTCCCGACGAACCGATCGGCGCGGGCACGCCGTTCACGTAGCGGTTGAGTTCGTTGCTGAGCGAGGTAGAACCGATCGAGTAGAGCGAGGCCTGGATCGACGTGCCGCCCAGCAGCAGATCGTCGGTTATCGACGAGAGGCCGACGCTGTTCGCCGAGTAATTGTTCGGGCCATAGCCGCAAGGGGTACCGTCGTACTGAATGCGCGCGCAGACGACATTGGCGTTACTGACCGATCCGAGGAACATCGCGCTGAGCGTCTGCGAATCACTCAGATCGTAGCGCAACTTGACGAACTCGCCGTTGATATTCCGGTCGCCGTTGTGGACGTAGTCCAGACCGCTCGCGTCGGTGTAGAGCATGCCGTCGAGCCAGCTCGGATAGAGCCGGTTGACACCCATCACGGCGATGCCGAGCTTGCCGTCGGTTCCCGTTTCGGCGAAGCTCTCGTTATGGCGTCCGAGCGTCCCCGTCGCCATCGAGTAGTAGGATTCCCAGCTCAACGTCGGCTCGAGCGTCGAGAAGTTGACGCCGCCGCCGAGTCCGCCGATCTGGGGACCCATTCGTACGCTCGCGCCCATGAAGAGGTCGCTCGCAAACATGCCCATGTTGCCTGCCGTACCCGGCGCATTGAGCGGAATGCCGTCGAGCGTGAGCTGCGTCTGCGTCGCGTCGTGCCCTTCCAGCGAAATCGTCTGCTCGGCATCGGAGTCGTCGCTGCTCGTCTGGATGGTGACGCCGGAAAGCTTGCCCATCGCGTCGGCGAGATCCGAGGAGAGCCGCCGAACCGCCGAGTCCGGGCCGATCGACGAGCTGGAAACGGTCGCCGTCGACGTCGCGACCACGGTCCCGATGACTTTGAGCTGTGTCGAGAGCGCCATCGTCACGCTGACCGTCACGTTATTGCCGTTGATGATCTCAAAAGGCTTCGAGGTGATCGCTTGGTAATCGCGGCGCAGAACACGCGCGCGATAGATGCCGTCGGGAACCTCGGTGAAGAGCACCTCGCCCCTCTTGTCGGTGAACGCGCTGGTCACCACCGGGCCGTCGAGCACGACACGGGCCGACTCGAGCGCGCTCTTCGAAGCCTGGTCCTGCACGACGATGCGAATCGTGCCGGTATCCTCCTGCTGGGCCTGCACGTTCGCCGGCGCGGCGAAAAGGGCGAGTGCAGCGGCAAGGATGGCCGCGAGAAAGCGCTTCATAAGGTCGGAGATGATTCTAATTGGTGCTTGCTTGAGATAGCCTGAGGGACTATAAGGTAATCTTCACGGTCGTACCCCGCGCGGGCGCGCTCTCGATATCGATCGAGCCGCCGGCACGTTCGACCGCGCGCTTGGCAATCGCCAGGCCCAATCCACTCCCGGCAATCTCTCCCCGCTGGTCGCCGCGATAAAATCGCTCGAATGCATGGAGCCGCTCGGATTCGGTCATGCCCGGCCCTTCGTCGCGCACCGTGATCGTCGTGTTCCCGTTCACCTTGACCGCGCGCAAATGGATCGGCGCGTCCGGCGCGTACTTGAGCGCGTTCTCGACCACGTTCCAAAGCGCTTCGCCGAGCTCGGTGCGATCGCCGACCACCGTCTCGGCGCCGTCCACGCTGTAGTCGATCTCCCGCGTCTCATCCAGCCGCCGTGCCGCGTCACATTGATTGCGCAGCAGTTCTGCAAGATCGATCGGCTCCGCGCGGGGCGGCGTTTCGGCGTCGAGGCGGGCCAGCCGCATCAGCCGATCGATCAAGCTGCGCATGTGCTCTTTCTCGAGCGACATCGTTCCCAGAATCTGCCGGGCGATCGTCGGTTCCGCAAGCGCACCGCGCCGCAGCACGTCGATGTACCCGCCGATCACCGTGAGCGGCGTGCGCAGCTCGTGACCCGCGTCGGCCACAAACTGCCGCATGCGCTCCTCGGTTTCGCGGCGCTCGTTCATCGCGCTTGCGACGCTCGCCGCCGCGTCGTTGTAGGCCTGCGTCAGGGTGCCGATCTCGTCGCCGCCGGGCGCAACGAAGCGCCGCTGCGTGAAATCGCCGCCGGCGAGCGCGTTGAGCGATGCGGTCAGATCGTTGATCGGCCGCAATGCCTGATTCGCGAACACGCGGCCGATCAGCCACGAGAGAACCATCGCGACGATCGCGACAATGACGACCACCCGCCAATACGGAATCAGTGAGACGAGCAGCAGCGGCAGCGACGCCTCGAACGCTACGAAACCGCCGTCGACGAAGGCGACGTTGAACGGCATCGGCGGCGGCAAAGCGCTCGGCCCCGGCCCGCCGGTGCGAATGTAGAACGTACCGCGCGGCTGCCGCGGCGGCGGCGAGGATCCGGGGCCCCTTCCGAACAAAAAAGCGCCGCCATGAATGCGCGCCGTGATCAAGCGGCCCAGCACGCGCGGATGGACGTTCTTATCGCCGCCGAGGAACTTGCCGCGCGCGTCGAAGACCGCGACGCTCAGCCCCATACCGCTGAGCGCGTTCGCGACCTGCGGCGCGGCCTTTGCAAGCGGAACGCCGTCGGCCTGATATTGGTCGACCAGCACGCGCGCCTCTTCGTGCTTGGCCAAGACGATGTTGTGACTGAAGCTGTCGAGCTCGAGGACCAGCGCGATGCTCGAGGCGATGATCACGACCGCCACGGTAATACCCAGCAGAACCGCGTACATCAACGAGAGGCGCGACGCGATCGAAAGCTTCATGTGCTTCTATTAATTTTGCTGGGAGAGCCCGTACCCTACCCCACGCACGGTTCGGATGAACGAGCCGCGCTCACCGGGTCGGTCGATTTTTGCGCGCAGATACGAGATGTAGGTCTCGACGATATTCGGGCCGCCCTCGAAATCGTGACCCCAGACGATCTCCAGCAGATGATCCTTGCTGAAAACGCGCCGCGGTTCGCGCATGAACACCGAGAGCAGATCGAATTCACGCTGCGTCAGATCGATGCTCTCCCGCCCGCGCCACAGCTCACGGGTCTGCGGATTCAGCGCGAGATCGCGCCAGCGCAGGACGTTCTCTTCGATGAGCTGCGGCCGGCGAAGCTTGGCTTGCAGACGCGCGATGAGTTCTTCGAAAACGAAAGGCTTGACCAGATAATCGTCGGCGCCGGCGGTCAAGCTCTGGACCTTGTCTTCGGTGCCGCCCTTGGCGGTGAGCATGAGGATCGGGGCGTGCGTAATCTCTCGCAGCTTCGGGAGCAGTGCGATTCCATCGATCTTCGGCATCATGATATCCAGCACGATCACTTCAGGATCGAAGCGCCGCACCAAGTCGAGCGCGGCCACCCCGTCGGCAGCGCTTTGAACCTCGTAGCCCTCGCGGGAAAGTCCCAGCTCGAGCATTTCTCGGACCATGCGGTCGTCGTCGATGACGGCCACCCGGGCAGTTGTCACGCTGATCATTTCTAGGGGACATCCTGCGGTCCAGCCCTGAGAGGGCACTGAGGTAGGGCTATGCGGCGCGTAGGGGCGAGGGCCAACGCGCGTAACTTTGGCCGCTGATCAGCGCGGCTTGCCGGATGCTTTCGAGCGGATGGGAAACGAGCTTCACGCCGGCTGGGCGAAGGGCCCTCACGAGCGCCTCATCGGGCAGCCAGCGTGCAAACACGTGGACTTCGCCGGTACGAGCGGCCTGCGCAAGCGCAGCGATGACGTCGGCCAGCGTACACTCGCGGCGCGCCAGCAGCGGAGCAACCAGCTCGGCCCGCACACGGGCGGCGTTCCAGCCGGCGGCCACCAGGACGACTTTGGTCAGTTCGAGCATACCGGGCGATTCGAAATCGAAGAGCGCGGCTCGCACGGTCGGAGCAAGCGCGGCGTCCGTCTGAGCATGGAGGGTGGCGCCCGCGATGCTCGCCTGGGGGCCGGCGGTCAAGATCGCGCCCGCACCGATGAGATACTCGTTCATGCGCTCAGGATCGCACCCGCGAGTGCCACCAGTGTGGCGCTTCGCGCAAAATAAAGAGGCGCCGCTTTCGCGGCGCCCCCGCCCACCACCCGGTAAGCACAATTTCCCTCCGCGGGACACTACGCAGAGGAAACGTTGGTATGCGCGTGCGAGACGATCGTCGTGCGGCGCGAGAACATCCCGACCATCGCGTCGACGACGTCGGGATCCCACTGCGACGCGCGGCCATCTTGCAGAATCTGCAGCGCATGACGCGGAGCGACGGGCTCGCGATAAGGCCGCTCGCTGATCATCGCGTGAAACGCATCCGCCACGGCGACCAGACGCGCCTCGAACGGGATGCCCGTCCCGTAGAGTCCGTCCGGATATCCGGTACCGTCGAAGCGTTCGTGATGGGCCCGGACGACGACCGCACAGCTCGCCAGCGCCGGAATCTGGCTGAGAATTCGTGAGCCCGACGCGGCGTGATCGCGCATGACCTCCCACTCCTCGAGCGAGAGGGGCGAAGGTTTGAGCAGCACATGATCGGGAGTCGAGATTTTGCCGATGTCGTGGAGCAGTCCGCAGATCGCGATGAACTCCGTTGCCGGTTCATCGCAGTCCATCGCCCGTGCGAGCCGCCGCGCCCATTCCGCCGTTGCCTTGGAGTGGCAGCACGTTCCGTAGTCTCGCTCGGCGAGCATCGAGAGGAGCGCGACCGTCGCTTCGGCTCCGGGCCGATCCAGCAGCTCCTCACCGTCGCCGCCGAGCGCGGCCCGCTCGATCTCGCCCGCCAGCACGTCGAGAAAAGCCAGAAGGCGGCGCTGATCGGCATCGTACGCGGTAGCGGCCACCGCAATCGTATGCGTAGCCGCGCTTGCAACATCGACGATCGCTGCCCGGCCGATCCTGGGCGACTCGCGCTCGGCCCAGGTCGTCAAGCCCACCGGCTTCGCCAGCGTCAGCGAGAGGCACAGGCGGTCCAGCAAGACGCCGAGCGTCGCTTCGACCGCGCTGTCCCCCGTCAGCGACGGGATCGTAACGTATCCGACGGCGCATCGCGCCAACTCGGGAATTCGTTCCCCGAGGGCGGCGCCTAAAGCAGTGAGGGTGCGGGCAGAAGCCATGAAAATCGCCGGATAGATCTCGCGATGCGCCTAACCGCCGCCGGGGGGTGCATCGGCCGCGACGAGGACGAGAGCAACGACGAGAACGGCGGTCAGCATGTAGGAGCAGGCCTCCAGCGAGAGCTATCTGTTCTCACAGTAGACTTTCCCTAGGACCTAGGCACTACTGAATTTTAAGTAGGGCCGTTCATCAGATCTCATCGAGGAGCCCACTGCGCCGGGCGGCGGCGATCGCCTCGGCCCTTCCGTGGCACCCGAACTTCTCGATCAGGTTCTGGATGTGGGTCTGGACGGTATAGACCGAGCGTCCCATTTCGGCCGCAATCTGTTTGGGCGTCAATCCCGCCGCGAGATCGCGAACGACGCGCAGCTCCGACGGGGTCAGCGCGATGCTCGTCTCCGGCTCGTGGTGTCGCTCGAGCTGGTCGGCGACGTTGCGCAGATAGTGGCCGTAGCCGGCAAATCCGAACTCGCGCAGCGCTTCGAGCGACGGCTCGAGGTCGTCGAGGGCGTAGGAAGGCGTCCTTGCGGCGCGGGCGATCTCTTCCACCGCGCGCAGCATGCAGCTCACCGCTTCATGCGAACTTTGCCGGTCGTGCTTGAGTAAGCGCTGCGCGTAGGTGTGGCGCCCCGCCAAGACCTCGGCGAGGACGAGCAAGAGCAGCGCAAAGTCGAAAAACATCGCGCCGTAGGCACCCGGCGCTCCGGCTTGTTCGTCGATGATCGCCAGCGCCTTGCCGACGGCGGCCCCGCTTTCTTTGGTCTGGCCGTCGAGTGCAAGACAGAGCGCGTAGCAGGCGCGGACCAGCGCGCGGTCGGGCGCGTGAAACTGCCGGTCGAGCACGCTTCCGAAGAGCCGGTGCGCGTCGGCATAGCGTCCCACCCAGGCGTGCCGGTGCGCCTGGCTGGAGGCGATGTAGTCGGCTCGTTTGATGCCTTCGCCGCCGTTGAACTCGGCCAGCTGTTTCTCGATTTGCGCGGTGCGGTCGGCGTTTCCGCGGCGTGTTTCGAGGCTCAAGATCATCACGAGCGCATATTGCAGATCGGCATAGTTGCCGGCCCGGGTCGCCGCCGCCGCCGCTTGCTGCGCGAACCACAGGCTCGAAGCCGAGTCGTTATCATGCATCAGCGCAATCAGCGACAGGTTCCGGTTGGAGCGCGACGCGACGCTCCACAGCGCGATGCGCGAGCTCAGTTCGGCCGCCCGGACGTTCATCAGCCGTGCGACCTCCATCTCGTGCATGGTTTCATACACCATCGAGAGCTGCAGCAAGAGGCGCGATCGCCATTGGTCGTCATCGAGCGAGTCGATCACCCTCTCGACGTCCGCGACCAACGCGAGCGCTCTGCGCGAATCGTTCGTGCGCGCGAAGCAGCGCGCGATCAGCGCCTGGCCGTAGGCCCGCATTGCTGCAGGCAGCGTCTCTTCGGAAAGAACCGGACTGAGCAGTTCGGTGACATTTTGTCCGCGGTTACACTGATCGGTCGCCAGACGCAGCCTCAGTTCCGCGCACAACGCGCCGTGATCGAGCGAACGCAGCGCCCGCATGATCTTGCGCTCGGCATCGCCGAGCCGGTCGCCGGCTAGGTCGAGCAGCCCCCGCAGCCCCACGATCGCCGGATCGGCCGCATACTGGAGATTCGGCGACGCGCTGGTCGCGAAGTCCACTTCGTCGGCAAACCCCGTGTCGAGCAGTTGAATGCCGTGCTCGGCCAACAAGCGCAGCGAATCCTGCGCCGAGCCGCACTCGACGTACAGACGCAGCGCTTCCGGAAGCCGTCCCATCTGTTCGAGGATTCCGCCAAGCCGCGCGAGCGTTTGGCGCTGCGCCTCGTTGCCGCGCCGCTCGAATTCGCGACGCGCGAAATCGCGGAAGAGATCGTGCAGCCGATAGCGTCCCGGTTCGTACTCGTGAACGAATGCGACGCGGGCGCGCAAATCCTCGATCAACGCCAGCGTGCGATCGAAACCCGCCGCCACCATGACGGCGATATCGAATTCGGGCAAGAGTGCGGCCGTCTCGACGAAGCGCTGCTCCTCGTCGCTGAGCGTTTGATAAACCTGCTCGGCCAGATACCGGTAGATCATCTCGCGCGTCATCGACGAGATGTTGCGCAAATCGACCGAGCGGGTCGTCGAGCGAAGCGCGAACGTCAACGCCGTCGCCCAGCCGTCGGTGAGATGGAGCAGTTCGAAGATCTCCTCGTCCCGCACCGCGAGCTTGAACGTTCGCGCGGCTTCCTTGGCCTCTTCGACGGAGAACTTGAGGTCGTGTTCGTCGATCGCCAGGTCGCTCTCGCCGTAGGCTAGCCACGTTCCGATCGGTAATCCCGTCGTCGCGCGCGACGCGATGATCCACTGCACGCGGCTTTTGGTGCGTTCGATCAGCGAGGTGATGAATCGCGCCACCTCACGATCGCCTTGCGCGACGTGGAGATCGTCGATCGCGATCACGCCCCGAAACGCGCGCAGGTGCGAGTGCATCCAAAGCGCGAGGTCGACCCCGGGTGATTGCGCGCTCGCGTTCGATTCATATGCACCGGCAAGGGTGCTGCGGGCATCGGGAGCAATCTCGGCTATCGCATCGGCGAAACCGCGCAAAAATCCGAGCAGACCGGCGTTGTCGGGAAGCACGTCGTAGCAGACGTGGGGATCGGTCAAACCGCCGAGATACTGGCGCAGCGCAACGGATTTTCCGTAGCCGGCGGGAGCGACGATCAAGACGACGCGCTGCATCGCAGCGGACGCGATTCGGTCGATGACGCGCCGCCGGACGATCGGAACAAAAACCCCGCCGGTCTCAATCTTACCGTCAGGGCGAACAGGTCGGATCATGTGCTCCTAGGACGAGGCATCGAGCGCGGCCCGATACTCTTCCTCTCCCTCATAATACCCCAGCAGTAACTCCTCCAGATAGAGCAGATGCAGATCGCGGTCGAGCTGGCCGTACGCATGCGCGTGCGCAACCCGGAAGGCATCGTAATCGGCTTTGCTGTCCCACGCATCGATGCAGATATAGACGCCCGGCTCGGTTTTGTGCCGGAAGAGCCGTGTCCGCCGGAATCCGGGCTTGCCGCGGAAGAGCATCGCCCATGGACCGGTCGATCCGTACGCATGCTCGAAGGCGCGCGCCTGCGCAGGATGGACGCGATACCGGTAGAGCACCTCGATCATCGCCGGCTATCCTCCCGCCACGAGCGCCGCCAGCGCGGCGGACGGCTCGACCTGCAGCTCGGTGCGCAGGATGTCCCGGTATTGACGGTAGTTCCGCAATGCCGCGGCCCGATCGCCCGCAGCCAGGTGGGCGCGAATCGCGATCTCGCGCGCCGTTTCGTCGCAAGGATCATCGCCGATGACCTTCGACGCGAACTCGAGGGCTGCATCGGGATCGCCGCGGTCGAGCGCGTCGTTGGCCAGCCGGTGCGCCAGCGCCGTCCGCAGGTCGTCGAATCGGCGCGCAACCGGTTCGAACCATTCCCAGCGCTCGAGCGAACCGGCCCGCTCTTCGCACAGCCGCACCCACGCCCGCAGGAGCGCCGCGCGGTCGGTTTCGCGCAGACGGTCGCGGGCGCGCATCGCCATCACCGCACGGTCGATTTCCCAGAGGTCGACGAATGCGCCCGCATGCAGCCGATAACCGTCACCGTCGCGTTCGACGAGATCGTCGCGGCCCAAATGCGAACGCAGGCGGTGAAGGCAAACGCTGAGCGCGTTGCGTGACGCGAACTCGTCGAGATCGGGCCAAAGCATCGCGGCAAGCCGCGTGCGCGGGGTTGGATCGCGCCGCTGCGCCAACGCGGCCAGCAATTCCGATTCACGGCCCGGCAAATGAACCGAGCGGCCCTCGACGCGAACCCGCCCGGCCAGCACTTCGATTGCAAGCGGTGCCGCTTCGCTGCGATCGCGCGTGATCTGCTCGATGAAACTCGAGAGCATGCCAACGTTCTCGTGTTGATTTCGGAATGCATCAACGGCGTGGATGAATGCCGGCGCGTCGCAGCGCGCCGCGGACGCAAGGGCCGATTCGGCCGCCGCATCGAACGACGCCGAATCGCTCAGCGCCAGGGCGATCGCCGCCAGCGCTTCGACGAAGGGCACGCGAATGCGCGTGGCCAGCTCGAGCGCTGCACGCGCCAGCGCTGCCCGTTCCGACTCGTCGCGCGAGCGCGAGAGCGCGATCAAATGGCCGAAAACGACGAACTTCGGAAGATCCACTGCCGTCGGGGCGACGTGACGACCGCGCGCGACGCCGGCGAGATACGCAAAACCGGCGATGCCGTTGTGCGCAACCGTGCTCTCCAGCTCGGAGGCGATCGCATTGAAGGCGGCGCGGTCGCCGGAGAACCACGCGGCAATCAGTGATTCGGCGGTGTCAAAAGCGATGAAATTCGCAAGACCCGAAGAGACGGCGCGATCGTGCGCGCGTGCCAGGAATTGACGTTCGAGCGACCATTCGCCGCGCACGCGCGCGATATCGGCTCCGAGCGCTAGATACGTGCCGGAAGCGGTCACGTCCATCACGTCCACGAGCGGCAGCGCCGCGTTGAGATCGCGTTCGGCCAAATCGAAATTTCCGCGCCGCGCTCGCAGCAGCCCGCGCAAGTACAGAACTTGCGCGTCGAGCGTGCTTTTCGGGGGATCCGTAAACCCGGTATGCACGCCGAATTCGTCGATGGCAAGGAGCGCTTCGTCGATCCTGCCGATATAACTCATCAACACAATTCGGAAAGCGAAGACATAATAGCGTTCCATCGCGGAGGTGTCGGGCGAGAGCGTTCGCCAGACGGTCTCGGCTTCGTCGAGCAGCGCCGAACTATCGACGCAAAACATGCGCATCAGCGCGGTAACGCCCCACAATCGCGGATAGCGCGCCACCAAGTTCCGATCCAACCCCGAGAGTACGCGCGCATAGCGCATCGACGGGGCGGGATCGCGCGCGACCTCGTAGGCCGCCAGCGCGTGCGCGGCCGCTTGCTGGTCGCCGCGCGCCAAATGCAATTCGGCCGCGCGTTGATGATCGCCCCGGCGTTCGTACTCGCCGGCGAGCGTTCGAAGCAGTGCATGCCGGCGTTCGTCGCCGCGCTCCAGCAACAGCGCCGCGAGCAATGGATGCAGGCTGAAGACGCCGGCGTCGCTCCGCTCGACGAATGCCGTCTCCTTGGCCAGTTCGGCGAGTTCGTCGACGATCGCCGGATCGTCGAGGGCGGCGCGCAGATCCTCGGCGTTTGCCTGCGGAATCGCGGCGCACGCGAAGAGCGCACGGAGCATCGGCGCCGGCAGACCGGCAAGCACCTCGTCTGCCAGATAGTCGTGCAGTTCGTCGAACGCGACGTCGTCGAGCCGCTCGAGCAGCGTCCCGATTCGTCCCTCACCCGCAAATCGCCGGAGCAGAAACACTGCAATCGGCCAGCCGCGGGAAACGTGGACGATCCGCTCCAGCCCCCGCTCGTCGACGTCATAGGGCGCGAAGATGTTGCGGATATCGTTCGCGTCGAACGCGAGATCGGGCGCGCGCAGCGAAAATATCTCGTGCGGCACGGCATAGCGGGCGACATGAATGCGCAGCGGCTCGCGCGAGCAAATCACGACCGTGCGGCCAGGCGGGCGTACTTCCAGCATGCGTGCCAAGAGGTCGCGCGCGGACGGCGCGGCGAGCAGATCCTCGGCGCTCTCGAACACGATGCAATCCTGCGAGGGCTCGCGCCAGGCCTCGAGTGCGAGCGCGACCCGGTCGGCGATGCTCGTGCCGCCGTCTCCGAGCAGCAGCTCGCGCCGGGTGAGATCGCCCGCTCGAGCCGGGTCGGCCGCCGCCAGCGCCGGCATCAGGCGCCGCGCCAAATCGAGGTCGTCGCGAACGCGCCCGCAATCGCAGACCACGCCGCCGCCGCGCTCGGCCAGATATTGGCGGATCAGGCTGGTCTTCCCGAAGCCTGCCGGCGCGATGATCGCCACGACCCGGGGATCCACCCGCGCCAGCCGTTCGAGAAGCGCCTCACGCCGGACCGCCTCACCCACCATGAACTTGTAATCGGTTTGTAATCGACCTGTAATTAGGCCGTAAGTCCCAGGAAAGCGCCCGCTCGTATTCTGAGGGCGCCAGCCGAGCCAACGGAAGGGCACTCATGACCGTCGTCACCAATCCGGCGCCCACCACGCGCGTACTCGTGGTCGGCTCCGACACGCGGGTCCGAACCGCGATCACACGCCTGCTCTCACTCGAGAGCGGCATCGACGCGGCCGCGACCGCCTCCTCGATTGAACGCGCCCGTACCAACGCCGGCGTCATCATCGACGAAGCGCTGCTGCACGACCTGAAAGACCTCTCGATCGCCGATTTCATCGCTATGGTGAAGAGCCTGCCGCCGGCGGTGCCGGAGCGGGCGCGGAGACGCCACCTACGCCCGGTCTGCGGCGGCCGCGACATCCGCGAGGTGTTATCCGACCGGGAGCTCCAGGTCGTCCGGCTGGTAGCCGAAGGCCTGTCCAACAAACAGATCAGCCTTCGGTTGCGGCTTTCGGATAAAACCGTGAAGAATCACCTCTCGCACATCCTGGCCAAGATGAACCTTTCAGCTCGCACGCAGGTCGCAGTGCACGCGCTGCGCACCGGCCTGGCCTGAAAGCAGCCGCACCGCGGCACGCGAGAAATCGTAGACGAGGATGCCGTCGACCGGCATCCTCGTCGTCGTTTTGGCAGCGACGATCCGTTGCAGCAGGTCGAGCCGGAGCCCGTCACGCGGCATTCGCCGCAAGACGATCGCGTACGATACGCCGCGAGCGTTGCGGACGATCGCGTCGAACGGCGCCGCGGCAGGACCGGCGGCGGCGATGCGCGCGCGCGGGAGCGCACGTAAGCGCGCGGCGAGCGGACTCTCGATGAACGCGCGCAACTCGCGCAGAATCCGGTCGCGCTCGCCGAACAGCAGCGCCGGACGCACGCCCTCACCGAGCCGTTGCGCTACCGCGCGCTCGAACGCGAGCAAGGCGTCGTCGATCAACGCGCGCGGCGTCGTGCGCGCGCCGTACAGCCCGCGGACGATTGCCTGACGCATGGCGCGCTCGGCAAGACGGGGAAGACGGCGAGCGGCGAGGATTGGATCCATGATGCTTGGATTCTCGCGCACGATCGTGCCAGGCGCTTGGCACGACCATGTCGGAAGATGACCGCATGCAGCGCATCGACGGACGCTTCGTCTTCTCTGCCAGCGACCTGAACAACGCGCTCGAGTGCGATCATCTCATCGAACTCGAGGCTTTGGCGGCACGCGGCGAGCTGCAGCGTCCGCAGCCCGGTCAGACCGCCGCCCTGCTGGCGCGCAAAGGCGACGAGCACGAACGGCGCCAGCTCGCGCGCTACCGCGAACGCTATGGCGAAGGCATCGTCGGCTTTACGCCCGAGAACGGGCGGACACTCGCATCGTTCGCGGCGGCGGAGCAGCGGACGCTGGCGGCGATGGAGCTCGGAGCGCCCTTCATCTATCAAGCGACCTTCTTCGACGGCGAGTTTCTCGGACGCACCGACTTTCTGCGCCGCGTCGAACGCGCGTGCGTGCGCTGGCCGTGGAGCTATGAAGTCATCGACGCAAAACTTGCGCTCGTTCCTCGGCCCTACTATCTGGTTCAGCTCGCCCACTACAGCGCGCATCTGGCGCGCGTCCAAGGTACGAGCCCGCAGCAGATGCACGTCGTTCTCGGCAGCGGCGTCGAGCGGCCGTTTCGGGTCGAGGATTTCGCCGCGTACGAGCGGCATTTGCGGACGCGGTTCGTGGCGCGTATGGCGCAAGGCGTGCCGCCGGCCTATCCGCTCGAGGTCGGCCACTGCGAAATTTGCCGTTGGTACGACCGCTGCGCGGCACAACGACAGCACGACGATCATTTGAGTCTGGTCGCTCGCATTCGCCACGATCAAATAGCGCGGCTCGAGGAGAACGGCATCGCGACGATGAGCGCGCTCGCCGGCCCGTCGGCGCGCCGGCCGTTCGGGATGGACGAAGGAACTTTTGCCACGCTCCATTCACAAGCCGCATTACAAGTCGCCGGCCGGCGCGACGGGAGCTACGTCTACGAATTGCTCGATGCGCCTGAGGGCGCGGGCTTCGAGTTGCTTCCGCGGCCGGACGACGGCGATCTCTTTTTCGACATGGAGGGTGATCCGCTCTATGCGCTGGAGCGCGGGCTCGAATATCTCTTCGGATTTCACTGCGCGGACGAGCAGCGCTACGTTTCCTTCTGGGCGCGTACGCAAGCGCAGGAGCGCTCCGCGTTCGAGGCGGCGATCGATTTCATCCGCGAGCGGCGCGCACGCCACCCCGGCATGCACGTGTATCATTACGCGCCCTACGAAACCACTGCGCTGCGCCGGCTGATGGGTTTTTACGGAACGCGCGAGCGGGAACTCGACGATCTCTTGCGCGGGCAAACCTTCGTCGATCTCTTCACCGTCGTGCGTCAGACGCTGCGCATCTCGCAGCCGAGCTACTCGATCAAGAAACTCGAACCGTTTTACGGAATGCGGCGCACCACCGGCGTCCAGCGCGGCGACGATTCGATCGTGATGTTCGAGACGTGGCTCGCCGGCGGCGATAACGCGATCCTGGACGACATCGAACGCTATAATGCCGACGACTGCCGATCGACGCTGCTCTTACGCGATTGGCTGCTCCGGCTGCGGGCGCAATATCAAACCGAGCGCGGCCGCGCACTGGCTTGGCGCGAGGTCGAACCTTCACAAGCGCCCGAGGACGACGGGCGGAGCGAGTTGGCTGCGCAGCTGCTCGATGGCCTCGAGGCTCCATCCTCCCTGACCGATTTACGCGCGCGCGACGAGCGCACGCGGGCGCGTTGGCTGCTCGGCCACCTGCTCGAATACCACGCGCGCGAGGCCAAACCGGCGTACTGGAAATACTACGACCGGATCGAGAACGCCGATCGTTTGGTCGAGTTCGATCACGAAGCGCTCGGCGGGCTGAAATTGCGCGCCGACGTACCGCCCTACAAAGAAAAGCGCAGCTACGTCTACACCTACACGTTTCCCGATCAGCTGCACAATCTCGGCACCGACAAGCCCTACTGCCCGCACGCGCGTGCCGGAGCCGGAACGATCGTTTCGCTCGACGACGATCGCAACGAATTGCGGATCAAACTCAGCAGCTCGATTTGCCCGCAGGAGCTGCGCGCGCTGATTCCGGGAATGCCCGTGCAAACCAACGAGCAACGCAAGGCGCTGGCCCGGATTGCGCAGGCCTACCTCGACGGTTCGCTGACGCAGAGCCACCCTGCGACGCTCTCGCTGCTGCTCGCGCGCGCGCCGCGCTTGCGCACGCCGCGCGCAACGATCCAGCCCGACGAAATCGATGTACGTAGCGTCGGCGCGCTGATCGCCGATCTCGACGGCAGCCACGTGGCGATTCAAGGCCCTCCGGGCAGCGGCAAGAGTACGCTCGCGGCCGCGGTGATCGCCGATCTTCTTGCTGCCGGAAAACGGATCGGCATCGTCGCCGGCGGCCACAAAGCGATTCACAACGTGCTGGAGAAAATCGAATCGCACACCGCCAAGCTCGGGCTGCGGTTCCGCGGCATACAAAAGTACTCCACCACCACCGAGGGCTCAGAGTACCGCTCGAGCGATGGAGCGAGTTGGATAGCGACGACGACGTCGAACGAATCCTTTGCCGCGGACCACGATTTGGCAGCCGGTACCGCCTGGCTCTTCACCCGGCCCGAGATGGCCGCGCGCTACGATTATCTCTTCATCGACGAGGCCGGGCAGATGAGCTTGGGCGACGCGCTCGCCTGTTCGGCCGCCGCGCGCAATGTCGTCCTTCTGGGAGATCCGCTGCAGCTTGCGGCGGTCTCGCAGGGCTCGCATCCGCCCGGAACCGACCTCTCGATCCTTGCGCACCTGCTCGGGCCGCATGAAACGATCGATCCGCGCGAGGGAATTTTTCTCGATCGTTCCTATCGGATGGCGCCGGAGATTTGCTCGTTCATCTCGCACGCCGTCTACGAAGACCGCCTCCACGCAGCTCCCGTTTGCGCACGCAACGCGATCGACGCACCGCTCTGGCGCGGGAGCGGATTGCGATACATACCGGTCGAGCACGACGGCAACACGCGCGTCTCCGAGGAAGAAGCGCGCGTCGTCACCGACACGGCACTTGCGCTTTTGCGCGGCGTCGTGACGATCGGTGAGAAGGCGCCGCGGCCGGTCTGCAGCGCCGACCTCATCATCGTCTCGCCCTACAACGCGCAGCGCAAGCGAATTCGCCACCGCCTGGAGGAGGCGGGGCTAGGCGAGATCCGTGTCGGCACGGTCGATAAGTTCCAGGGTCAAGAGGCGGCGGTCGTGCTGTATTCGATGGCAACCTCCAACGAGGCGACGCTCCCGCGCGACCTGGAGTTTCTCTTCGAGCGCAATCGCCTCAACGTAGCCATCTCGCGCGCACAGTGCTTGAGCATATTGGTCTGTTCACCCGCCCTGCTCAGCGTACGGTGCTCGACGCCCGAGCAGATGGAGCTGGTAAACCTGCTCTGCGCCTTCGTCGAGCGTGCCGCCCCGGCGAGCGGTCAGCTTGCTTGCAATCCCGTCTAATCTCCTCTGCCCGAACGGGGGTTCCCCCCGCCGGGGCGCGAAGCACGCCCCCATGCATCACCGGCCCAACTGGGTTACCGGCATCGCGCTCCTCGCGATACATGTCGGTGCTCTTCTCGCGTTCGTACCAGCCTTTTTTTCGTGGTGGGCGTTGCTCGCGGCCGGCGTGGTCGCCTACGCGACCGGCGGCATCGGCATTACGCTCTGCTTCCATCGTGCGCTCACGCACCGGGCGCTGCGCATGGTCAAGCCGCTCGAGTATGCGACGGCGATCCTGGGAACGCTCGCGTTTCAGGGAAGCCCGATCGACTGGGTCGCAACCCATCGCATTCACCACGCGCATTCGGACCGGGCGGGAGATCCGCACAGCATTCGCCGCGGCTTGAGCTGGGCCCACCTGACGTGGCTATTTCGCACCAACGAAAACATTCCGACCGGAGCCCAGCAAAAGCGCGTCACGCCGGACCTGTGGGGTGACCCGTTCTATCGAGCGCTGCGGTATCTGCACATACCTCTCCAGATCGCGCTTGCCGGACTGCTCCTTCTTCTGGGCGGCTGGTCGTGGGTGATCTGGGCGATTTTCGTGCGCCTGGTCTTCACGTACCACGCGACCTGGCTCGTAAACAGCGCCGCCCACTTCACCGGCTACCGCACCTATCGCACGATGGATCGTTCGGTCAACTCGTGGTGGGTCGCGCTGATCTCATGGGGCGAAGGCTGGCACAATAATCACCATGCGTTTCCGTTTTCGGCGCGTCACGGCCTAAAGTGGTTCGAGCTCGACTGTACCTGGTGGATGATCAAGGTCATGGCGGCGATGCGCCTCGTCGACAAAGTACGCGTGCCGACGCGAGAGATGCGCGAGCGGCTGGCCGCGGCGCAGGAAGAAATTCAGCGGCGATACTTCCGCCGCATGATGCGCACCTGACGCGTCAGATCGCGACTTTGAGCGAAACGAACGGCATCAGCGAACTGCTGCGCGTGAGGTAGAGGCCGCTTTGCGGATTCCCTAGCTCGAGCGGGCCGTAGTCGGTCGTTTGGTTGACGTACCGGATGCCGTAATCGAAACCGAACGGCCGCGCGCTCGAAAGATGGTGGATGAGCACCTCGATCCGTGCGCCGTGGTCGATCGAAGTAAAAACGTTGGGGAAGCGGGTCGGCTCGTCGTGGAATATCTCCTGGTTGAAGACGTGCGCGTAGGGCGTCAAACGGATCTCGGCGATCAGCTGCCCGTGCAGATTCGCGAACAGCACCGAGCGCATCGTCAGGTGCAGCCCCTCCGATCGCGTATGTTCGGAAACGAAGCTGTTCAGCTGCGCCGGCTCGAGATTGATGATCGTGTCGCCCAATCCGAGCGCGTACCGCGCATTGCGCACGTGGACGAGTCCGTCGACGTTGACGTAGCTCCACTGCTGCTCCGGCGCGGCGTACGGATTGGAGTTCTCGTTGGGCAAAATCACCTCGGCGGCGAGTTCGTATCGCTCGAACGTCTGCGCGAACGAGAAGAGCGGCAGCGCCGCAAACTGCAGCGCCGTGGCGGAGTACGCATCGGTAGACGAGCGCGATCCGTTCGTACCCAGCAGCGTCACGCCGAACGCCGAGCTTTCGCGCGCCGGCGGCGATAGCGCGGGAGCCCTCGCCGGATCGGATACGACTGCTGGCGCGCGGTTTGCGGCCGCGGCTGTTCGATGCAGCGGCCAGTCGACTCCGACGAACGGCATGAAGAGGTGATTGCGGTCGGCAAGGCTGTCGTCGACGCGATAGGCGGCGGTGTAGTTGATGTACCGCACGCCGTAGACCACGACGAACCGCCGCTCCGCAACGCTCCAGCGCAGCGCCGAGTCGACCAGCGATCCGTACTCTGCGAGCGGGAGCAACGGGTAGCCAGTCGTCGTCTGCAAACCTTGTAGCGCGGGATTGACGGCGAGACTCGCCTCCAGGCGCGTTGCGCCGCTCTCGAACAGCGTCGAGCGCGCGATGAGCCGAAGGCCGACGACCCGCGACGCCTGCGAAATCGCACTCGGCGGATAGAGCGTGCGCTGATTGATGATCGTTTCGCCCAAACCGAAGGCGTAGCGTCGATCCGCAAACTGATAGAGAAGTTCGCCTTCGAAATAACTGACGCGCGGGTCGGCGTTATCCAGGAACGCGTTCGTCTGGGCGAGCGGCACGGGGCCGATCGGCGGCATCGCTTCGAGATGCAAGCGCAGGTTCTTGTGCACGTGGTCGAATTCGAACATCGGCAGCGGCAAGAACGGGATCGTTTGCGTTTGATCCGGCTCGATGTGGGCACCGCTCGTCCCATTCAACGTCAACCCGAACGTCGTCGTGTCCGCATGCGCAGGGAGCACGCAAGCACACAACAAGATCAAGGCGATCGGTATCCGCGCCGTCCAGGTCATGCTCGCACCTTCAACACGAAGGCCCGGCGAAACCTCGCCGGGCCCTCATATCGAGCCGCCCCTCATATGGACTTGTAAGGATTTTCGTTCGCAGTTAGGCGCGGGGCGGCGAAGTTAACCTCGAACGTTATCGAGCCGCCCCGCATATGGACTTGTAAGGATTTTCGTTCGCAGTTAGGCGCGGGGCGGCGAAGTTAACCTCGAACGTTATCGAGCCGCCCCGCAACGACACTGCGGACGAAAAGACTAGAGATCCTCGGGGTTGATGCCTTTGAGGCGGTCATACTGCGTCTTCTTCGGTGCCGCGTGCACGGCGACGTGATCGTCGTACTCGCCTTCGTATTGAACCGTGAGCGGTTCGCGATTACGCTCGTACGCACTCATCAACCGGCTCATGCCGTCACCGTTGCCGCCGCCCATGACCTCGGCCAGCGCCGCGTCATCGGCCGTCATCGAGTACCCGTTCATCTCGAACTGCGTACGCGGACGTCCGTCTTCGTCGACGTCTTGACCTTCGGGTTCGATATCGATATTGCGATAACGCGACATACCGGTACCGGCCGGGATCAGCTTGCCGATGATGACGTTCTCCTTCAGACCCAAGAGCGGATCGTACTTGCCCTTGATCGCCGCGTCGGTGAGAACGCGGGTGGTCTCCTGGAAGCTCGCCGCCGAGAGGAACGACTCCGTCGCCAGCGATGCTTTGGTAACGCCGAGCAGAACGGGAGTTGCGGTCGCGGGCTCGAGTCCTTCGGTCTTGGCGCGCTCGTTGGCTTCGAGGAACGCCGAGGCCTCGACCACTTGGCCGGGCAGCATCAGCGTGTCGCCGCCCTCGACGATCTTGACCTTGCGCATCATCGAGCGAACGATCACCTCGACGTGCTTGTCGTTGATGTCGACGCCTTGCGAACGATAGACTTTCTGCACTTCCTGGACCATGTAGTTCTGGAGTGCCGTCTCGCCCTTGATGCGCAGGATGTCGTGCGGATTGAGCGAGCCCTCGTTGAGCTGGTCGCCCGCGTTGACCGTCTGACCTTCCTGGACCGCAAGATGCGTACCGTGCGGAATGTCGTATTCGTGCTCTTCCCCCGTCGGATCGACCACGAAGATCACGCGCTTGTTCTTGTCGTCGCCGAACTTGATCGTACCGGCAACTTCCGTAATCGTCGCTTGACCTTTGGGCTTACGCGCTTCGAAGATTTCCTCCACGCGCGGAAGACCGGTGATGATGTCTTCGGTCGCGACACCGCCGGTGTGGAAGGTGCGTAGCGTGAGCTGCGTACCCGGCTCACCGATCGACTGGGCGGCGATGATGCCGACCGCGGTGCCGATATCGGCTCGGTTTCCGGTTGCGAGGTCGCGGCCGTAGCACATCGAACAGACGCCGTACTTCGATTGACACGCAAGCACCGAACGGATCTTCACCGTCTGGATACCTGCATCGACGATCGCTTTGGCCTTCTCTTCGTCGATCTCGTCGTCGCGTTTGACGACGACGTGCGCCCGTCCCGAGCCGGAGGCATCTTTGATATCCTCAGCGGCGCGGCGGCCGATGATGCGATCGATCAACGGCTCGATGATCTCTTTGCCGGCACGAATGTCGCTGACCGTAATGCCGTTCGGGCTCGCGCAATCGTCCTCACGGATGATCACGTCTTGCGCCACGTCGACCAGACGCCGTGTGAGATAGCCCGAGTCGGCCGTACGCAGCGCGGTGTCGGCAAGACCCTTACGCGCGCCGTGCGTGGAGATGAAGTACTCGAGCACCGTCAAGCCCTCTTTGAGCGAAGCCTTGACCGGAATCTCGAGAATTCGGCCCGACGGATCGGACATCAGCCCGCGCATACCGCCGAGCTGCTTGACCTGCGCGATCGAACCGCGCGCGCCCGAGGTCGCCATCATGAAGACCGGGTTGAGCGGGTTTTGCGCGGCCTGCATCGCGCTGGTGACGGCGTCACCGGCTTTCGACCAGATCTCGATCGTCTTGTTGTACCGTTCGTCGTCGGAGATGAAGCCCTGATCGAAGAGACGGTGCAGTTCGTCGACCTCGCCCTGCGCCTGATCGAGGATGTCGTGTTTGCTCTGCGGCACCACGATATCGTTGATCGAGACGGTCGTTCCCGAGAGGGTCGCGTAGTGGAAGCCCAGCTCCTTGATCGCATCGAGGAAGCGCGCCGTTTCGGCATTTCCGTACTTGCGATAACACTCGGTGATGAGCTTCTTGAGCGAACCCTTGTCGATGATGCGGTTGACGAACTCCTTGTTCCACGATTGCGGAAACGCCGAGTTGAAAATCACGCGGCCGATCGTCGTCTTGATCAATTCACCGTGCCAACGGACGTAGATCCACTCCTGGAGCGCGGCATTGTGCGTTTCGTACGCCATGACCGCTTCCTTGGGATCGTAGAACGTGGGAACGGCGCCCGGCGCGTCGGCAACCGGAGCGTTTTTCTTCTTCTCCCGCGTAATGTTGTCGAACTCTTCGGTGACCGCGGCCTTGGCCGGACCCGCGTACTCCTCGCGCTGGAACGTGAGATAGTACAGACCCAAGACCATGTCTTGCGTCGGAATCGAGACCGGATTGCCGTACGCCGGCAACAAGATGTTGTTCGAAGAGAGCATCAGGATGCGCGCTTCGGCTTGCGCACCGGCCGAGAGTGGCAAATGCACGGCCATCTGGTCGCCGTCGAAGTCCGCGTTGTACGGCGTGCAGACGAGCGGGTGCAGATGGATCGCCTTGCCTTCGACCAGCACCGGCTCGAAGGCCTGAATGCCGAGGCGGTGAAGCGTGGGTGCGCGGTTGAGCAGCACCGGATGCTCCTTGATCACCTCTTCGAGCACGTCCCAAACCTCGGGACGCACGCGCTCGACCATCCGCTTCGCGCTCTTGATGTTGTGCGCGAGGCCGCGGTCGACCAGCTTCTTCATGACGAAGGGCTTGAAAAGCTCGAGCGCCATCTCTTTGGGCAGACCGCATTGATGCAGCTTGAGCGACGGGCCGACCACGATGACCGAACGGCCCGAGTAGTCGACGCGCTTGCCGAGCAGGTTCTGACGGAAGCGCCCCTGCTTACCTTTGAGAATGTCCGAGAGCGACTTGAGCGGACGATTATTCGGCCCGGTGACCGGGCGGCCGCGGCGGCCGTTGTCGATCAGCGCGTCGACCGCTTCCTGCAGCATGCGCTTCTCGTTCTTGATGATGATCTCGGGTGCGTTCAACTCCAGCAGCCGCTTGAGACGGTTGTTGCGATTGATCACGCGGCGGTAGAGATCGTTCAAGTCGGAGGTGGCAAAACGTCCGCCGTCGAGCTGCACCATCGGGCGCAACTCGGGCGCGATCACCGGTACGGCGGAGAGCACCATCCACTCAGGACGGTTGCCGCTCGAAATAAAGGCCTCGACGACCTCGAGCCGCTTGATCGCCTTCAGGCGCTTTTGACCCGAGGTCTCGCGGAACTCTTTGCGCAGTTCCTCTTGCAGCTTCTTGAGGTTCATGTCGCGCAGCAGCTCGCGGATCGCTTCCGCGCCCATTCCCGCTTTGAACCGGTTGCCGTACTTCTCGCGCGCTTCGCGATACTTTTGCTCGGAGAGCACTTCGCGCTTGGCAAGATTGGTATCGCCCGGATCGATCACGACGTACGCCGCGAAATAGATCACCTTCTCGAGTTGCCGCGGGGACATGTCGAGAAGGATGCCGATGCGCGAGGGGACGCCCTTGAGATACCAAATGTGCGAAACCGGCGTCGCAAGCTCGATGTGTCCCATCCGCTCGCGCCGCACTTTTGCGCGCGTGATCTCGACGCCGCAGCGGTCGCAGATCATGCCCTTGAAGCGAATGCGTTTGTACTTACCGCAATGACACTCCCAATCTTTGGTCGGGCCGAAGATCTTTTCGCAGAAGAGCCCGTCGCGTTCGGGCTTGAGCGTGCGGTAGTTGATCGTCTCCGGTTTCTTGACTTCGCCGAACGACCAGGCGCGGATCTGTTCGGGCGAGGCCAAGCCGATGCGCATGGCATCGAAATTGTTGACGTCGATGAGGTTCAAGGAGAACTCCTGGTACTTTGTGCATCCGGGGGGTCGCTTACGCAGGGCACCGCATCTCACGTTGGCTCGTAAGGGGTCCCACCGTCGCTCCGCCGGACGAACCGAGCGCCACCCTCGTCAGAGTGGGTCCGGTCCAGGCACAGACCGATAGTATATCACCCCTAGGAACCCCACTCAAGGGCGGGGTAGATGCGCTCCGCATGCACCCTTCCGACGGCCAAATCCGAACCGCGCTGCGCGCCGTCTTCGACGCCGCGGTTGCCAGCGCCGATCCGCGCCGGGTCCTCGCAGCCCATTTGCCGCCGCCGCCGTCCGGACGCACGGTCGTGGTCGGAGCCGGGAAATCGGCCGGGCTGATGGCCGCGGCGCTCGAGGACGCCTGGCCGCAGGTGCCGCTCGAAGGCGCCGTGGTCACGCGCTACGGCCATCGCGTCCCCACCCAGCGGATCGAGGTGATCGAGGCGGCGCATCCGGTACCGGACGAGAACGGCGAGCGCGCCGCCACGCGGATGCTCGAACTCGTGCGCGCTCTGGGCCCCGATGACCTCGTGATCGCGCTGATCTCGGGCGGCGGTTCGTCGCTCCTCGCCAAGCCTGCCGAGGGCATAACCCTTGCCGACCAGCAAGCGCTAGCGGAAAAGCTACTGGCATCGGGCGCGTCAATCCACGAAATGAACGCGGTGCGCAAGCACCTCTCGGCCGTCAAAGGCGGACGGCTCGCGCTCGCGGCCCAGCCGGCGAAGGTTGTCACGCTGGCGATCAGCGACGTTCCCGGCAACGACCCGGCAACGATCGCGAGCGGCCCGACCGTACCGGATCCAACGACGCTGAACGAGGTTCGCGCGATCGTCGCGCGCTATTCCATCGAGCTGCCGCGGCGCGTGGCAACATTTCTGGAAACGGCTCGCGAAACGCCGAAGCCCGGCGATTTTCCCGTCGACTTTCGCTTGATCGCCACGCCCGCGCAGGCGCTACAAGCCGCCGCCGCAGCCGCGCGGGAATTCGGATTTGCGCCGGTCGTTCTCGGCGAGCTCGAAGGCGAGAGTCGCGATCTCGGGATCGTGATGGCGGGAATTGCGCGCAGCGTCGGCCTGCACGATGCGCCCGCCGCCGTGCCGGCGATGCTGATTTCGGGTGGCGAGACCGTCGTCACCATCGGGTCCGCCAAGGCCGGCCGCGGCGGGCGCAACATGGAATTTCTGCTTGCTCTCGCGATCGCACTCGAGGGCGCACCCGGCGTTTGGGCGATTGCCGCTGATACCGATGGACGCGACGGGACCGAGGATGCCGCCGGCGCGTTCATCGCGCCCGATTCGCTCGAACGCGCTCGCAATGCGCATCTCGATTCCAGCAGGCTCCTCGATTGCCACGACAGCTTCACGTTTTTCGAAGCGATCGGCGACTTGCTTGTTACGGGTCCAACCCTCACCAATGTGAACGCGTTGCGGGCGGTAGCGATCGCGGGTAAGACCAAGGCATCATGACTATCGGAATTATCGGCGCGGACGATCGCGCGGTTGCTTTGGGAAGAATGTTGCGGCGCTGCGGACACAACGTGTGTTTCAGCGACCCGATCGACGACCGCACCTCGCAATCCGCGGCCGAAGCGCTGGGCGACGGGGCCTTTGCCACGACCCCGTACCAGCAAGCAGCGAATTGCGAAACGTTGCTCTTGACCGTTCACTGGGAAGATCTCGAGCCGGCCCTCGCCGCGCTCGGAAGCTATAAAGACGGCATCGTGATCGACGCGACCCGGCCACCGCACATGGGCGATCGCAGCGGCGCGGAACTGCTTGCGCAGAAACTGGACAACCGGCACGTCGTCAAGGCCTTCGTCGAGCCGCCGGAGTTGACGAACGACTTCAAAGTTGCCTCGGATGACCCCGAAGCGCGCGCCAAGGTCGAAGAAATCATCGAAAACTGCGGACGGCACGCGATCGACGCGGGCCCGCTCATCCATGCGCGCGAGATGGAACACGACGCCGAAGCGATCCGTCCGACCTCACGGTAGCCGCAACCGCAGCCGGAATTGCACCGTACGGCCCATCGGCCAATTCTGCGGTACGTAGCCGGCCCGGCCGTACGTCCACGGCACCGCTTGCGTCTGGCCGTCGTTCGTCGGCACGCCGTTGCCCAGCGTATACGGAACCGAGTACCCGCCGGCTGCTTCGTACGCTGCCGCGTATAAGGGATTCCCGCCGGCATAACCCGGCGCCCCGATGAGATAGGGATTGCCCTGGTACGACGTCGGCGCGTCGTTATTCAACAGATTGACGACGTCGACGACTGCCGTCCAGCGCGGCGTGAGATCGTATTCGAGGTGCAGGTTGACGAACGTCTCGGGCGGGGAGTGCAGGGAATTCGGGAAGTCGGCTTCTGCGGTGCCGAGCGATCCGATATAGGGATTGCTGGTTGCGTTGTACGGCTCGGCCGGGTTTTCGAGGAAATAGTAGTTGTAACCGGGATCGTAATAGTTATCGTTCGGAACCTCTTCCGGCTTACCGGTCGCCGGATTGAAGACCCAGACCATCTTGCCGTTGCCGTACGGGTAGCCCGACTCGTATGAGAGCGACGGCGAGACGCGCAGCTTCCGGTCGCGCGTGTGCCATTCGTACGAAAGACTGGCGGAGAAATTCGGCAGGTAGCTGACCGGGAAGAGCACGCCGGCTGCGACCGCCGGCGCGTTGAGATCGTTGAACGCAAACTGCGAGGCGCTCGACGAATAGGCGCGGATGAAGTTCGAATCGAGGGTGAATCCAGCCGCGCTGAGCCAGAGTTCCGCGCCGCGCGCGCGCAGGCCGCCGACGTTCGTCGGGACGCCGACGCCGTTTGGCACGAGACCCGATTGCAGCGCCGAGCGAAAATTGTACGGCAGGACGTCGATCAGATTCTGCTCGTTGATGTTGAAAAGGGTCGCGCGAAACTGCATGCGCGTCCCCCCTTCGAGGGAATAGGTGAGGTCGTTTCCGATCTCCGGAGAGAGCTGCACGAACGGAGCGGGGGCATTTGTTACCGGATCCACGTTCGTCGAATCGATACGATCCGTTTCGAGCGGCAGCGGTGCGACCGTATTACGATCGTAGGTGATGCGCGCCGCGATGTTGCCGGTCAGATTGTAGGAGGCGGAGAGGTGCGGATCGAGCGCACCGTCGTCGTAGATCGACCCGGAGCTGGGAATGATATGCGTGTCGGTGAAGCGCCCGTTCGCCATGAAGTCGAGGCGCGGTGTAACGTGCCACGTATCGCCGAAATACGCGAGATACGAGATCAGCGTCGGATTCGAAGTGATGAACTCCCCGGCCGTCGGAACGACCTGATTGAGAGATGCCGTATTGGTGCGATACTCGGCTCCGAATCGAAGGTCGTGATGCTCGCCGATGATATCTTCACCGTCGTAGCCGAGGCCCGTCTCTCGGCTTCCTTGTCTCTGCGAGAGCGAGATGATACCGTCGGGCCAGCCGTTCTCGTCCCAGAACGGACCGCCCGCCTCCGCGCCGTACTGCGTTTGATAGAGCTGCGCGCGCGAGAGCGAGTGCGCGCCGTTATGAAGCCATTGCGCCTTGAGGATGCTGTACGAGCCGCGCAGGCCCGAAGCGTAATCGACGGCCGCGTTCGGATTCACTTCGCCCGGATAGCTCACGGGCGTTCCCGCAGCCGTCTGACCGTCGAAGGCGCCGACGGTTTCGCCTGCATACGGCGATCCGTATTGATCGTATGACGCCTGACCAACCAGACCCAAGATCGAGATGTCATCGTTGGAGTCGATCCGATAGTGGACGTTCGACTCCATCGAGTACTCACCGCGATTTTGGAGTGCGAGCCCGTATGTGGCCGCCTCCTCCGGATAGAACGAACCGTTGCCGTAGAGAAAATACTGACTGCCGGTCATCGTCGCGAAGGCGTAACGCCACTTCAAATCCGGCGTGGCGCCGAGCACTTGCAATGAGTTCTGCTGAAACTGCGCGCCGAGGCCGAAGCCGCTCTCCAGGGTGACGCTTCCCGGGTAGGTGCCGACCGCCGGGATCTCATCGACGACGCCGCCGAGCGAGTTGTCGCCCTGCGTCGCGTACCCTGCGAGTGTCGTCGTCGTCGAGGCAACACCAGTCGTCGGAAGCTGCGCCCCGACGATGTTGCCGCCCGGCTCCGCAATCAAGCCTTGTGGAAGAGGGACTGAGTCATAATCGAAGATCGCGTCCGAGACCTTACCGCCGCGTAGAATCGCGTTGGCGAAGGGGTCGAGGACGACGCCGGGCACTGATGCGATCGCTCCTTGCACGGTGCCGCCGACGTAGGTCGAAAGGCCCGAAGACGAGACCGGCGGTGAAAGCGCGCGCGCTTGCGCCCCGCTTACGGTGAAGGAGTCGCTCGTGCTCCCAGCGGCGAATGCGCGACTGGTCGATTGAACGCTTGCGATCGTCCGCAGCGTGGAAACCAAACGGAACGCGACGTACTGCGTTTCTCCCGGAAAAACGATCACGCCGTTCTGCTTCGCAGACCGATATCCGGTCGCTTGAACTGATACGGAATAGACGTCGGGCGCGACGCCGAGCGCGGTAAACCGGCCGTGGTCGTCGGATCTCGCGTTGTAGATCCCGGACGGTGAGGCCAGCGTCAATCTCGCGTTCGCGACGGGTGTACCGTTCGCGGTCACGACGCCGACAACCGTGCCGGTGGTCGCTTCAGCGGCACCGGACTGTCCGAATTCGCTCGCGAAAATGATGCTGAGCACGAAGAACATTCGTGCCGTAATCGGAACTCTCATGATGCTCCTCTACGGGGCGCGCGTACGCCCCGCCGATTGACGAAGTAGGTCTACGTCAGGGGTATGAGGAGCGGTGGTGCCCGTTCACCGAGTTGACGAACGTGCAAAACTTGCGTGCGGCAGCGTCTCGATGCGTCATCGCGCCGCGCGAAGATCGTCGTGTTCTCGCGCCCGAACGCACCGAGAATACGATCGAAAACGATCTCGACCAGCACCGCGCAGCGTCGAACGATCGCGCGCATTGCACGGGCGATCAGAATCGTGAAGAGCGTCGCGATCGAGGCGTGCACGAAGAGACTGAATAGTACCGGGCCGCCGAGCCAAGCCGTGCCGCCAAGGAGCCCCCCTTCGCAGAAGGCTTGTTCGCAGCTCTCCATGACGAAGACCGCGGCAAGCTGCAATATCACCACGTAGGGAACGTCTCGTATCGGCGAGCGCGCGAGGAAGCGACGGGCCAGGTCGCCCGGCCGCTGGGGGCTGCGGCTGCGGCAGCTCAGCAGCCGCCGGCATTGCCAGCCCAATAACAGCAGCGCGAGCGAGATCCCGGCGATCAAGGTGGGCACCACGCTGGAATGTACGTTGTCGGCATAACCGGGGCCAAGAATCCCGGTGTTCGCGATCGTCTCGACCAGCGGGTCCCCGACCGCGGCGCCAATGAGCGCAACGGCGATCAAGAACGGCAGGCGGGACGCGCAACGCATCGGGGAGACTTCGGCACCGAACGCCAGGGACCACCTACCGGGGCTGATAATGCTCCCGAACATGTACGTGCTCGCTGTAATCGTTGCCGTTGCTACGGCGAGCCCCACGCCTTCGCCGGCGCCGGGCGCCTTGCCGGTGATCGGAACGGTGCGCGTCGTCACCGGTTCGCCCGAAGCAATGCACAAGCTGCCGATGCCGGCGTCGCTGCTCGACACACAGGCGATCGCGAACTCGCCCGCGCTGACCAGCGACGGACTCTTGGGGGCGTTGCCCGGATTCGATCGCGATCGCAGCAACAGCATGTTCACCAACTACGGACAATTGCGCGTCTCGTTCTCAGGGATGGGCAACGATCGTGGTCTCGTCTTGGCCGACGGCGTACCGGCGCAAGACGGTTTCGGCGGTCAGATCGATTGGGCCGAGTATCCGGCGCCCGACATCACTCGTGCGGAGCTATTGCGCGGCGTCGGCTCCGCGCTTTACGGCGGCGGCGCCATCGGCGGCGTGCTCGCGCTGCAAACCTTCGCTCCCACGGCGCAAACCAGCGGTCCGGCCGCCGGCTATTTGAGGTTCAGCGGCGGGACGCACGCCTTCGCTCAAACCTATGCGCAAGCCACGGCGCCCCTCTCCGGCAAGCTTTCCGCGTCGGTCGCAGCCTTCAGCCAGCGGCTCCAATACGACGATCTTGCGCCCGGCTATCAAACCGCCCACGACAACGAGGCACAGACGCAGGAAAACATGGCGTCGATTCGCCTGCGCTACGCCGCCGATCCGCAAACGATTCTCGAGTACGGCTATCGCGGCGCGTGGGACTATCAATATGAAGGACGTTCCAACTACGACTTCTGGCGAAATCTCGTGCAGAACGCCGTTCGAATCGCGCACAGCACCAAGCAAGGCACGCTGACCGCCGGTTATTACGAGCGCAATGCGTTCGTCGTCAATCAGGCCGACGAATATCCGAGCAAACCTGGGACGCTGCTCTACACCCAATACGTTCCTACCCACGAAAGCGGCATCTCGGCCGACTGGATCGTCGAGGGCGACCGTTCGACCTTCGAGGTCCACAGCGATGCCAAGTTCGTCGGCGGCGTGAGCAATCAGTATAACGGCGCCGGCATCTTCTCGGTCGCCGGAAGCGGCACGCAAGATCTGCAGGGGCTTGCTCTGCAGGAAACTCTGCACGGCAAACGCTTCGAAATCATCGGCGGTCTGCGCGGCGACGCCATCGATCTTTTCAACGCCTCGACGCAGAAGGGAACGGTCGTCACGCCGATCGTGCCGCGCGTGTATCGCGCGCTCTCTCCCCGTTTGGCGGCGCGCTACGACCTGACCAAGCGCCTCGCCTTTCGTGCCTCGGTCGGCGGCGGATACCGCGCGCCGTATCTGAACGAGCTGGTGCGCGGCTACCAGATCGGCGCGGTGCAGTACCTGCCAAACTCGGCGCTGGTCCCCGAGCGCAGTTCGTCGCTCAGCTCGGGATTCGATTGGAGCGCCGGCGCGAACGAACTCTCGCTCGATTTCAATCACTCCTACGTGAACGACGCGATCGATTTCTGCACGATCAGCGCCACGGTGCAGATGCGCTGCAATTTCTCTCACACCCGAACGGACGGCACGACACTCGCGTACGTTCGCGCGGTCGGCGCCTGTTCGCGGGTGATGATTTCGGGAAACCAGCAATACGCCCGCATTACCGTCGGGACGCCTGGTGAAGTTGGAAAGCAACTGCCGTATGTGCCGAAGGGCTCGGCGAGCGTCGCGTTCGACTCCCAGGTCGGCGCGGTACAAACCGGTGTCGACGTCGACTATCTCGGCATGACGTGGGCTGACGATCTCAACCAGGAACCGCTCGGCACTGCGGTCACGGCGGGATTGCATGCAGTCTTTCCGCTCGAGGCGGGCGCTCGCTTGACGCTTTCTGCCGACAATGTAACCAACGCGCACTATCTCTCCAGCATCGACCGGTACGGTCCGCCGCAGGTGATCTCGCTCGCGCTCTCCGCACCGGTGGGCGGCGCGCGAGCGTTTGGTTGCGCGGGCACGCGGGAAGAACCTCCGCCGAGGAACAGCGGAGGAGTCTAACCATGAACATGCGCTCGATCATTGCGGGAGTCGCCATCGGCGCCGTGCTCGCATTTTGTTTTCCGGCAACGCCGGTCTGCGCCGACGGTGCGGCAAGCACGCGCAACTTGCTTCTGCTCGGGGGCGCTGCGGCCGCGACGTATTTGATCGTCGAGCACAACCGGAAGGTTCACCAACAGGAAGCGGAAGACGCGCAGCGCCAGGCCGCCGCGGAAGAGCAAAGCAATGACGCCTGGTCAGCCTATCATCAGGCCGAAGACGCCTATCGCCAGGAGGCGGCAGCCAACGCGGAACTCGAGCGAGAGATCGCCTACCAACACGGTGTCGTCGAAGCGCAGCGTAAGGAACTTGCGGCGCTCGACGTGAGTACGAGCGAAGCGGGCAACGGCGCCGCAACCGTCTCGTACGGGTGGGGTACGCCGTGAGAGGCACCCTCGCGCTGGCGTTTGCGCTGGCGCTTGCCGCCTGCTCGACGAGCGATCCGCAATCGACCGCGAGCGCGGTGACGCGTGCGGTTTATCAAGACGACCCCGCCGCCGTGGCGCCCTATTTCGACGATGCGTTGCAGGCGCAGGTCTCGCGTGCGAGCGTCGGCGTGCTTTCGGATCGGATGCACGCGCTTGGGAATTACACCGGGCTCACCCTGCTCGGTATGGATACCGGCAAACACGAATACACGTATCGCGCCAACTTCTCGAAGGGCACGATGGACGTCGTCGTGCGCCTCGATTCCAATGGCAGGCTCGCCGCGTATCGCGCGTCCCCGGGTTAGTGCGATGAGGTTGCGCGGCTGGCCGTGAGGAACGTGCGCGCGAACAGATCGGCCGGAAGCGGGTGCCCGAGCGCGTAGCCCTGCACGTATTGGCAGCCGGTTTCGAGCATCACTTCGAGCTGCATGGTGTTCTCGACGCCTTCGGCGACGACCGTCATGCCGAGTTCCGAAGCCAGGCGCATCACGGTAACGGCGACCGCACGCGCTTTACTGTCGACTTCGCTCTTCGTCACGAACGAACGATCGATTTTGAGTACGCTCGCAGGAACGTCGCGCACCCGTCCGAGCGAAGAACCGCCCGTGCCGAAATCGTCGATCGCGCAGTGTACACCGATTTCGCGCAGCGAACTCACGAGCGCGGCCACGTCGCCTTCGTCACTCGCAACCACGCTCTCGTTTATCTCGACGATCAGCGCGCTGGCCGGAACCGCGGTCCGCTCGAGCAGGTCCCGTATGCGATCGCGACAATGCCGATGGAGCACTTGCCGGGCGAAGAGATTGACCCACACGGCAAAATCCGGAATGTCGCGCCGCCATTCCCCGGCTTGCAGCAAACTCTGTTCCATCACGTTCCAGCCGACGTGCTCGCCGATCGAAAGGCGTTCGAGCAGTTCGATGAAGCTCGAGGGCGTAACGATTCCGCGCTCGGGGTGGATCCAGCGCAGCAGAGCCTCGGCTCCCGCTACACGCCAGTCGCGCGTCGTCTCGTCGAAGGCAAAAATCGGTTGGAAGAACGGGACGAGCTCTCGCCGTTCCACGGCGCGATGCAATTCGCCCACGAGCGACGGCGATTCACCGACCTGCAGTTCGGGTGAATAGACCATTGCATGCGTCGGCGATTCCTTCGCGCGGTCGAGCGCAATATCGGCCTTTCGCAGCATCTCGTCCGCCGACCCGGCACGAATCATCCGCACTGCGCCCATCGAAACTGAAATGAAGACGCGTGACCCGTCGGCTTCGAAGGGCGCGTCGAAAAAGGCGCGCAGTTCCGCCATGATCGCGTGCGGGCTGCGATCGTCGACTACCGCCACCGCGAACTCATCGGCGCTGACCCGCGCAATCATGTGCGAGGGCGGAAACGTTCCGCGCATGCGTATGGCCATCTGCTGAAGCACGTGATCGGCGGCGACGCGGCCGACGCCCTGGTTGAGCAGACGCATATCGTCGACGTCCATGATCACGAGCACGATCGCGGAATCGGCATGCCGGGTGATCCATTCGACCAGCCGCTCACGATTTGGCAGGCCCGTCAGCTCATCGACGAAAGCGCGACGCGAAAGACGCGCAACCAATTCCCACCGTTCTTCGCTCAGCCCCCCCAACAAGAGCGCCGTGAGCGAAGAGGCGAAGAGAAATCCCTGGCTTTGAACCGGCATCGGGGAGTGCGCCTGCAGAAGCTGCATCGCGGTCGCGCTGGCCCATGCCGTGAGCGAGGCCAGTGCAGCGCCGCGAATGCCGTACCGGATCGCAAGCCAGCACATCACGACGACCGGCACCTCGAGAATCGGCGCGTGGGTGAGCGACTCGAGATAGACACCGGCACACACCAGGATCGCAATGCCGGCGACCAAGCCGGCGATTTCGACCGCGCGCGGCTCCTGATGCTCGGCGGGCGGGTTCAGCCCGCGCCAACCGCCGAGCGTGATGACCGCCGGGACCAATGCCACGATCGACGTCACCGTGCCCAAAATCGATTGCGCCAAGGCTCGCGGTACGTCGTCCGTTGCGATGTGCCCAATCGCGACCAGCAGCGTGACGCCCAGAGAACCGGCGAGTACCGGCGCCGCGACACCGATGATACCGACAAAGACGGCGATGTCGCGCAGCGTGCGCAGCGGGAGCGTGACACGCAAACGAGTCAGCACGAACGCAACCGCATACGCAAACACCGCGGCGATGACGAGCTGCACCACGAGCGTCGATAAAAGCGCGGGAAGCGTGTGTTCGAGGACGGCGGAGCGGGCCAAGGCGCCGAGCGGAATCAGCGGCCACCAACGCCAGCCCGCGTAAAGCAGCAGAAGAACGTCGGCCGCGACGACGGCGCCGTCCGGCAGCGGCGCGAGAATCTGCCACGCAAGCAAAAATCCGGCGATATAGACCGCCGTTCTGTGCCAGCCATCCGGACGCGGCGCGAAAGAGCGCACGGACTCGAAGTTCATCCTTTCGGCCTATGGTTCCCGTTGAAAGCGAAGAAGCCCGGCCGGGCGGCCGGGCTTCCCTTTAGAAGTCGTCTTCCATCGGGTTCTCGCTGAACGTCGTTTCCTCGTCCTCGTCCTCGAAGGGCTTCTCTTCCTCGTACGAGTCTTCGTCTTCTTCTTCGATCTCGTACCCTTGCTGACCGTCGACGTCTTCCTCTTCGGGTTCTTCGTCGGCAACGAAGAGATCCTCACTCTCCGTTTCGCGCGCAGGCAGCGGAGGCGGTGCGGGAAGCGGCATCGTCGCGTCCAGCGGTTTGCTGTCGTCGATCTCTTCCTCTTCCTCCTCTTCCTCGTCGGCATCGATCTCGGTGGGATCGCCGACGCCCTCTTGCGCAGCCGCTTCCGCCAATACCTCGCGTGCCGCGACCTGCGTCTGCGAGGGTATCGGTTGATCGTCGCCCATCAAGAGGCCGATCTCCTGACGCTCGCGATCGCCCATGTCGTCGTCCTGCATGCGCACGTCGATCTCTTCGCGATTCTCGGTGAGCACTTTGACGTCGAGCGCAAGCGATTGCAGCTCCTTGATCAGCACTTTGAACGACTCTGGAACGCCCGGTTCCATCACGTTCTCGCCCTTGACGATTGCTTCGTAGGTCTTCACGCGTCCGACGACGTCGTCGGACTTGACCGTGAGCAGCTCTTGCAGCGTGTAGGCCGCGCCGTACGCCTCGAGCGCCCAGACCTCCATCTCGCCGAAGCGCTGCCCGCCGAACTGCGCTTTGCCGCCCAGCGGCTGCTGGGTGATCATCGAGTAGGGTCCGGTCGAACGCGCATGGATCTTGTCGTCGACCAAGTGCGCGAGCTTGAGCATGTAGATCATGCCGACCGTGATCGGACGCGAAAAGCGTTCGCCCGAACGCCCGTCGCACAGCCAAGTCTTGCCGTCGGGCGCCATGCCGGCGTCCTGCAGCCATTCGGCGATGTCTTCGGCGTGGGCACCGTCGAAGACCGGTGTCGCGACGTGCATGCCCAGCATGCGCGCCGCCCAACCCAGATGCGTCTCCATGATCTGGCCAAGGTTCATACGCGAGGGAACGCCGAGCGGGTTGAGTACGATGTCGACCGGCGAACCGTCTTCCAGATACGGCATGTCCTCTTCGGGAAGCACTTTGGCGATGACGCCCTTATTGCCGTGACGGCCCGCCATCTTGTCGCCCTGCAGAATCTTACGTTTCTGCGCGACGTAGACGCGCACGAGGTGATTCACGCCCGGAGAAAGCTCGTCGCCGTTCTCGCGCGAGAACACCTTGACGTCGATGATCTTGCCCTTCTCGCCGTGCGGAACTTTCAGACTGGTGTCGCGCACTTCACGCGATTTCTCGCCGAAGATCGCGCGCAGCAGCCGCTCTTCCGCCGTCAGCTCGGTCTCGCCCTTGGGCGTGACCTTGCCGACCAGAATGTCTTCCGGACGAACTTCCGCACCGATGCGGATGATGCCGCGCTCGTCGAGATCCTTGAGCGCGTCCTCCCCGACGTTGGGAATGTCGCGCGTGATCTCTTCGGGCCCGAGCTTGGTGTCGCGGGCTTCGCACTCGTATTCCTCGATGTGAATCGAGGTAAAGCGATCCTCCTTGACCATCCGCTCGGAGATCAGGATGGCGTCTTCGTAGTTGTAGCCTTCCCACGGCATGAACGCGACCAGCACATTCTGTCCGAGCGCGAGCTCGGCTTCGTCGGACGACGGGCCGTCGGCGAGCACTTGACCCGCGACGACGCGCTCGCCGAGCTTGACGATCGGCCGCTGGTTGATACACGTACCGGCGTTGCTGCGCACGAACTTGAGCAGCTCGAACACCTTCTCGGTACCGTCGTCGAGTTTGACCGTGATCCCTTTGGCATCGACCGACGCAACCGTACCGTTGACGTCGGAGACGATCAAGCTGCCTGAATCCTTGGCGGCGCGATACTCCATGCCGGTGCCGACGATCGGCGCATCGGGACGCAGCAGCGGCACGGCTTGACGCTGCATGTTCGCGCCCATCAGCGCGCGGTTCGCGTCGTCGTGCTCGAGGAACGGAATCAACGCGGTCGCGACCGAGACGATCTGCTTGGGCGAGACGTCCATGAGCTGCACACGCGACGCCGGCTCTTCGATGTACTCTTCCGCATAGCGGCAGACGACCGAGTCCGAGGTGATGCGACCGCTCACGTCGTCGACCGGAGTGTTGGCCTGCGCGATGATGTATTCGTCTTCGCGGTCGGCAGTGAGGTACACGATCTCGTCGGTAACGCGCCCGTCCTGCACGACGCGGTACGGTGTTTCGATGAAGCCGAACTTGTTTACGCGCGCATAGGTCGCGAGCGAGCCGATCAGGCCGATGTTCGGGCCTTCCGGCGTTTCGATCGGGCAGATACGGCCGTAGTGCGAGTGGTGGACGTCGCGAACCTCGAAGCCGGCGCGTTCGCGCGAGAGACCGCCCGGCCCGAGCGCCGAAAGGCGGCGCTTGTGGGTCAGTTCGGCCAGCGAGTTCGTCTGGTCCATGAACTGCGAGAGCTGCGAGGATCCGAAGAACTCTTTGATCGCGGCGACGACCGGACGGATGTTGATCAGCGCCTGCGGCGTGACTGTCTCGATATCTTGTACCGTCATGCGCTCGCGCACGACGCGCTCGAGGCGCAGCAAACCGACGCGGAACTGATTTTGCAGCAGTTCTCCGACCGAGCGCACGCGGCGGTTGCCCAGGTGATCGATGTCGTCCTTGGCAATGATGCCCGTCGCGACTTTGATCAGGCGGCGAATCACCGCGATCATGTCGGAGCGGGTGAGGCAGCGCACGTCGATCGAGGGCTCTTCCAGACCGCGATACTCGTTGATCTGGATCGTCGGCGTCGCGGCGCGTTCCTCGACGTCGGGATTCTCGATGCGATAGTGGAACTTGCCGCCGAGTTTGTAGCGGCCCACGCCGGCTAGATCGTAGCGCTTCTCGTCAAAGAAGAGCGACTCGAGCAGCTTCTCCGCGTTCTCGGCGTTCTCGGGCTCACCCGGACGAAGCTTCTTGTAGATCTCCTTGAGAGCGTCTTCGCGCGTCTTGATGTCTTTGTCTTTGTCGATCGAGTTCTGAATCAGCGGCGAATTGTCGAAGAGCGCGAGAATCGCATCGTCGCTCTCCCAATTCAAACCGAGATCCGGACGCGAAAGCGCGCGGATGAACGTCGAAACGTAGATCTTGCGGTTCTTGTCGATGCGTACGCCGATCGTGCCTTCGGTCTCGTCGTTTTTGGTGCCGTTGTCGGTCTCGAACTCGATCCAAGCGCCACGATTGGGGATGATCGTCGCGTTGTAGGTCGGGCGCGCGTTGGTATCGACGTCTTGGCTGTAGTAGACGCCCGGCGAACGCACGAGTTGGCTCACGATCACGCGTTCCGCGCCGTTGATCATGAACGTGCCCTTGTCGGTCATGAGCGGGAAATCGCCCATGAAGATCTCTTGGTCGGGGATGCCCTTGATTTCGCCCGACTCCGCCGTGATCAAACGAACGCGAACGCGCAACGGTGCGCTGTACGTCATATCGCGCTCTCGGCACTCTTCGATCGAATACTTGGGTTCGCCGAGCGAATGCTCTCCGAACTCCAGGATAAGGTTGCCGGTGAAATCTTTGATCGGCGAGATCGACGCGAACGCTTCCGCCAGCCCGTCCGTTTTGAACCAATCGAAACTGGCCTTCTGCAGTTCGATCAGGTTCGGAATTTCGAGCACGTGCGGAATCTTCGCAAACGTGTGCCGTCCGCGTTTGGGGCCCGGATCCGGCGGCTGTTCGATCGTGAACGCTCCCGCCGCCATCGGGAACGAGCTGGGCACGGCGGTCGTCGTTACGCCGGCATTGGGCGCAGGACGCTCCGTGCGCTTCGACTTGCCCTTGGTCGCCGCGGAACTTTTCGCGGACGTTTTGGGTGCCGTCGTTTTCGCCATTATCTCTCTCTTACTGACCTTTGAGGGTTCGGGCACGCTGTGCTGCACAAGCAAAAGAGGCCGAGCTCGTCCCCCTCGTCGTAGGAGCTGACTCGTCCTTCTTTAATTATCGCGGCTTAGGCGCCCCGGGGCATAGGTAAAGAGTCTAGCACCGCCCCGAGGCAGCGTCAAGGATCGGCTCCGAGAGCGGTTACTTCGAGGAACGGCTACTCCGCGGTGCCCTCAGGCACCCAGGGGCGCCGGCGCCGGAGCTGCTCCCACCACGCTCCGCCGAGCAGAGCAAAAAGGACGCCCGGCAAGAGGAGCGAGCCGACGAATGCCAGCGCCTGCAGCGCATACGGATGCGTGTGATGACTTCCTAATCCGCCCACGCACGGTTCGTGCGCCTTCGGCGCTCGCGCTTCCTGCGCTTCGAACCTCGAGCCGCATCGTGCGGCTTACACGGCGAAGAGCACCTTGCCGCCGCGTCCCGCAGCCTCGGCCGCCTTGAGCGCTGCCGAAGCGTCGCGCAAGGGATAGACTCCGGCAACCGGCAACGGCAACTCGCCCGCCAACGCAAGCTCGAAAACTCGGCGGACCAGGCCTTCGCGCTTTTCCGCGTTGCGCTGAATCCAAGCGTTCAGCCAAAAACCGCGAACGACCGACTCCTGAGCGATCATCAAGCCGGGCGCGAGCTTCATCGAGGAGCCGGAAAGGGCGCCGAAAACGATCAGCTCGCCAAATTGGGCAAGCAGTTTTTGCAGACCCACCGTCTGCGGTCCCGCGACGGAGTCGACGATGCGTGCGAATCCCGCGCCGCCGGTCAGCTCGTGCGCCTCCTTCTCCCACCCTTCGTGATCGGTCACGACGATAAACCGCGCGCCGTATTTCTTCAGCTCTTCCGCAGCCTCGGGACGCCGAACGAAATTGACGATGTTCACGCCATGGCGCTGCGCGAGCAACATCAGCATCTTGCCGACAGCGCCGTTCGCGGCGGTCTGCGCGATCCACATGCCCGGTCGCGTGCGCAGGTCGTCGAAGAGCACGAGCGTCGAGAGCGGCATCGCCAGCAGTTGACAGGCGCGATCGTCGTCGATCCCCTCGGGCACCGGCACCAGCGCGGCGCTATTGGCCACGATGTCCTCGGCCCACGCGCCTTTGGCGGTGCCGGCGTACCGCTTATCGCCGATCCGGCCCAGGAATTCGGTGCCGCCGATCGCCGGCAGCTTCGGGCGTACGCCGTAGATGCCGCGGATCGTCGCCAGATCGTGGTTGTGAATCGGCGAGCGCACCATCCGGAGCAGAACTTCTTCACCCTCGCGCGGTGCGGGGACTGGGACATCGGTCGGTACGACGACTTCAGCGGGCTCACCGAAGCGCGCATACTGCAATGCAATCATGCGCGCTTCTTCGAGTCCATCGGACGGAGTCCGCTAGAGGTGGACGGTCGTCGTCAGCCAGACCTGACGGGGGAGGAGTGAGAGCAGACTATTGTACGAATTCGGCGGAGGATAGTATCCGTTCTGAGCAATCACCGTACCGGCGTTCGTGTATTGGTAAATTCCGGCGTCGTTGTTGAACAGGTTGCTGATACCGAAGTTGAGCGTGATATCTTTCACGGTCTTCGAGATGTTCGCATTGGCGTACCAGAAGGCCGGACGATAATATGAGTTGTTGTTGCCGACGTAGTAACCGTCGATCCGGGCCGTCCACGCACCCTGCCGGTTGTTGTAACCCAGTCCGAGGGTCGCCGTGTCGGTCGGAATCCCGTAGAACTGCTGACCGTTGATGTAGCCGGGATTGTTCAGCAACACCGTTTGCGAGAGGCCCATGTAGTATGCCGTTTGCACGGTGTAGTTGCCGTCGATCTCGAGCTGACGGGTGATCGGGTACTTCGCGTAGACGTTCACGCCGCGATACTGCGCCTGTCCCGAATTCGTTGCCACGATCTCGCCGAGACTGCTCATCGTGTAGCCGGTGCCGCAGCCGCCGGGGCCATTGAGCGTATCGAGCACGGTCGTAAAGTAGCCGGGATTCGCCGCGTTGAACGCCGCGAGTTGCGCCGCCGGCGCAGCGGAGAGCGGCGCGATACCCGAGATGATCGGATTCGTCTCGATCGTGTTGTAGGCATCGACTTCCACCGTCGCCTGATTGGGGAAGCGATGCGCCAGCGCGGCCTCAATGTCGTCGGCCTGCTCCGGCCTTACGGACGAACCGGGCGCATTCACGGCCGGAACCGGAGCATCGCAAGCAACGCCGCTCGTCACCATGTCGGTGAAGATACCGCCCGAAAGGTGCGAGTAGAGCGCGCCGAGTCCCGGGTTCGGATACAAGCCGCCGGTATACAGGACCGGATCGGGCGAGATCGACGCGGCGCCCCCCGTGATGCGCAAGACGTTCGCCGAATCAGGCCGGTAGACGAGCGAGACGCGCGGGTCGAAGCTCGTCGTGCCGGAGACCTTCGAGTCGTCGAGCGTCAAGTCCGTGAAGACCGAGAAGTGATTGCTCGCGTCATAGGTGTCGTGGATGAAATAGTTCGTATCGCCGAACGGAAACCCGGCGTAACAGTTGCCGAAACACGGCACTCCGTCGGCGGGCCACTGGTTCGTTTCGTGCATCTGGTGTTGGAAGGACATGCCGAACGTAAAGTCGTTCTTCCGGCCGGGGTAGTCGTCGCTGATCAGGCCGCCGTGCGTGTACCACGTATCCTGTTCCGCAGCCAGATAATCGTCCACGTCAGGTTTCTCGTTGTACTCGCTGTAGGTGTCGACGTAGCCGTCGATCGTGAGCGTTCCCGCCCCGATTTGGCGCGTGATACGCGCGTGATAGTCTTGGTCTAGATCGTTATGAAAACCGCCCGGCCCCTTGTCCCACGCTCCCGAGAAGTCCGATGCGAACTGCGGCGCCGTGAGACACTCGAATCCAGCGGCGTTGTTGTAGAGCACGGCGATCGGATTCGGGTTGGCGGCGGAATCGCAATTCGTCTCCGTTCCACTCGGCTTCAATTTGAAATTGTAGCCGCCGCTCGAAGCGTAGCTGTTGGCCTGGCTGAGCATCTGGCTATACGGCATCCAATAAGCCTCTCCGTTGCCGACGCCGTTGGCGTTGGAATTCGCGCCGTAGAATGAGACGAGCACCGAGGTCTTCGAGTCGACCTGATACGTCAGTTTCGCAAGCGCGTTCTTGTTCATATAGTCGCTGCCGACGTCCGTCGTGCACGCTGCGACGTCATCGGGCAGAAGTGATGGCGGCATACTCTTGCCGTAAAGCGTCGCCGTCGGCGAACCAACGCCGGCACAATCGGCCGCGTCTTTACCGCCCAGCGATTTGATGAAATCCGCGCCCGAAAGCATCGCGGTCTGTAAAATCGGGCCGTTGACCTCGCCCTGCGACCCTTCGACGCCATAGGCCCCCGCGAAGCCAAGTTTTCCGGCGGTTCCCGTGTACGAGAATCCGGTCATCAGCTTGCTCAGATCGCCGTAGCCCTGCAGAAGCGTGAAGTGATCCGTCGGCGTCGGATTGAGCGTCTCGAAGTTCACCGAACCGGCAAGCGTCGGCACGCCGTAGAGCCCGGTCGCGCCCGAGCCGAGTGTGACGCCGATGTTGCTCATGCCCCAAAACTCTGCGAGCTGGTAGTCGAACAGGCTGCCATTGGTATTGTACGGGCACGGGGCGGTGCCGATCGGGTTATTCGCCGCCGGGCACGCGCCCAGCGGGCCGACGGGGTGGCCGTCGATCAATGCGACGCTCTCCGAGGGATCGAAGCCTCGCAATTGGATATTTTCATCATCGCCGACCGAGTTGCTGGTCGTGGATGTAACGAACGGTACCGTTCCCAGTGCATCGCCCGCGCGCATGTAGTTTTGATCTTGCAGAATGCTCGGATTCAGATTCTTGTTGATTGTCGCCGTGCTTGCCAGCGCGGTGTTGGTGGCTACCGAGACGACGGCGATCTGTTTCAGACCGGTCGTCGCCGGCGTAAGCGCCGTCTGCATCTCGACCGCAGCCTGTCCCGGTTCGACATGCAAGATCGGGATCAGCGTGGTCTGGTAACCGTTGGCGGTAATCAGCAGCGAATAGTCGCCCGGTCCGACGCCGGCAAAGGAAAACGATCCGTCTTTCGCCGTCGCCGTGGTTGCGACGACGGTTTCGCCTTGGCGAAGCGCGACGCTCGCGCCTCCCACCGGCAGCCCGGCGCTCGTTTCGAGAATTCGTCCGGTAACGGTGGCCCCGGCGGCGGGGGGCTGCGCCAGCGCCGGCGATAGCACAAAAGAAAATGCGAGCAACAGTGCCGCACAAATCCGTACACTCATATGTGAATCAGTACGGCCCGAAATTTAACTGGCGTTTATCGCGCGCTTAAGAAAAGCTATGTTTTCGGCGTTCATGTCCGCGTCATGGTAGCGCCGTAGAATTCTGACCGTGCCTATGCTCGTAGCACTGCCGCCGCACGCGGTTCCGATCGTAAGCCGCTTCGATTATGTCCAGGTCGATGCAGAGCGAGATCGCGTCTACGCGGCGCACACGGGTAGCGAGGCGTTGGTGATCGCCGACGGTGTTCGCACGATGAAATTGATCGCCACGATTAGCATCGCCGTCGTCGATCCCAACACGCTCAAAGTCATTAAGATCATTAAGACGCCGCAGATCGCCAACGACCATCCTTTGGTGTTCAGCCCGCGGTTGAACGAGCTCGTCGTCGGCGGGGCGACTTTATCGAAGGATTAAGGATCGCGCCCTGAGCAAGGGACGCGAACCCGCGTTCTGAAGAGCTCGCCTCATGCGCGTGATGATCGTTGAAGATGACACCGCGTTGCGACGGCTTATCGTTCGGGGTCTGCAAGAAGATGGCCACGTCGCCGACGCGCTCCCCGATGGTCGCGAGTGCGCTGACTATTTGATCGCGACGTGTTACGACGTTGCGATCCTCGACCTCAATCTTCCTCATCGCGACGGTCTCGCCGTGCTTCGCGAGCTTCGTGAACGCGGTATCGGTACGCCGGTTCTGCTTCTCACGGCGCGGGTGGATGCTCGCGACGTCGTCGACGGACTCGACGCGGGCGCCGATGACTATCTTCGCAAACCGTTCGCGCTCGATGAACTGCACGCGCGCCTTCGGTCCCTCGCCCGCCGCGCGCCGACCTGGAGCGACGATCTGCTGCGCTGCGACGATCTCGTCTTCGATCGCCGCTCGCGCGAAGCTCGCCGCGGCGAGCGTCCGATCGACCTTACATCCAAGGAGGTCGCCTTGCTCGAGACGCTGCTGCGCAATGCTGGGCGTACGGTGACGCGGGAGGCATTGATTGATGCGGTGTGGGACCGTTCCACCGATCCCGCTTCGAATGTCCTCGACGTGTATGCGCGCCGGTTGCGGATGAAACTCTGTGCGATCGGCGAGCCGCCGCTGCTCCACACGGTTCGCGGCATCGGGTTCAAGTTGGGACCGACCGGGTGAGCCTGCGCCGGCGTATCGCGCTCACGATAACGGTGCTCGTCGCCGCGAGCTCGATCGTCTTCGCCGCGATCTCGCTTGTTGTACTGGAACGTACGCTTCGCGCCGAACTCGACGCGAAACTGACGACGCTTGCGCTCGCGGTGGGCGAAATCGCCGACGTTCACCACGGCGTGCTTTCGATCGACGCAAGAGATGTTCTCCAAATCAAGCGCCTCCACGTGCCGGAAGAGCATATCGCCGTGCTCGACCGCGAGGGTCGCCTTTTCTACGGCGAAGCCGTTCCCACCGGCGCGCAGGCCGCGGGCTATCGCTTCGCGCGGACGACCAAACTCGACATGACGACCGCCGGCTTCGGCACGGTCGTAACCTGGCAGAGCGATCGGTGGATCGCCGACGTGGCGCGCGCGAGCCTTACGACGTTCAGCTTGGTCGGCGTCGTGCTGGTGATAATCGCCGCTCTTTTCTCCCGAGCCCTTGCAAACGCGATGCTCGGTCCGGTAGAACGAATCGCGCAACTCGCCGAGCAGATCGAAGCGCGCGATCTCTCCAAACGGATACGGACCGGCGGCAACGACGAACTCTCGCGCCTGTGCGCGAGCTTCGATCGCATGCTCGACCGGCTCGAGGCCAGCTTCGAAACCGAGCGCCGTTTCGTCGCCGATGCATCGCACGAACTGCGCACGCCGCTCGCCGTGGCGCGCGCTGAAACCGATCTGGCATTACGGCGTCCGCGTGACGCGCAGAAATATCGCGCGGCGCTGGAATCGATCGACGGCGAGTTGACGCGGATCGAGCTTCTGGTCGACGGCTTGCTGGATACGATGCGCGATCGCGCGGTCGTGGCGCGCGAACCCGTCAACGTCGCCGCGGTCGTCACGCGCGTGGCCGAGCGGATGCGAAATACGGCGCGTGAGGTTCGGGTCGCGGTTCATGGCGACCGAGCCGTCGTGCGCGGGCACGGCGATTCGATCGAGCGCGCAACGACCGCCGTCCTCCACAACGCGGCGACGCACGGCGGGGGAGGGACGATCGGCGTACGGATCGTGGCCGATGCCAGGTGGGTGCGCGTCGACGTCGCCGACGACGGTCCCGGATTTTGCGGCGAGGCGCTCGTTCACGCGACCGAACGATTTTGGCGGGCGGACTCCGCGCGCTCGCGCGGCGGAACGGGTCTAGGCCTCTCGATCGCCCGCGTTCTGATCGAAGCCCACGGCGGCGAGGTCCGTTTGGCGAACGGACCCGGCCGTGGAGCCGTTGTCAGCCTGCTCCTACCCGCGAACTAATCTCGCTCGTCTTCCTCTTCTTCGTCGTCCTCGTCCTCGTCCTCGTCTTCGTCTTCGTCTTCGTCGTCTTCGTCGTCTTCGTCGTCGAATTCGAACGCGTCGTCTTCTTCCTCGTCAGGCGACATCTCGTCGACCGCGGCATGAATCTCGCGGTACATCGCCGCGATCTCACGGCCGAGCTCTTGACCGCTGCGATCGGAGCTGACGTTCTTGAGCCATTGGTCGAGTGCGGCAATCGTCAAGTGCATGGCGATCACGTCATTGGTTGGGGCATCGACTTCGAGTTCCATCTCACCATCCTTTCAACTACTTCGAGCCTATGTCAATGCTGTTTAAACCGGCGTTAAGACCGGGCATTTTGGACGGAAGGCCGCGTTTTCCGAAACCGCGTATATACTTAGCCGGTTAATGACATCCATGCGCAACCCTTTCGCCCACCGCGACGACGCCCCGATCGCGTTGATCACGATCACCACCATGCTCGGCCTGATCATGGCGATCATCGATACCACGATCGTGAACGTTGCGCTCGACACGATCGGGGGCAATCTGGGCGCCTCGGTCGACGAAGTCTCATGGGTCGCGACCGGCTACATCCTTGCCAACGTGGTCGTGATGCCCCTCAACGGCTGGCTCACCGCCTTCCTCGGCCGCAAGCGCTTTTATGCTGCCTCGCTCGCGCTCTTCACGATCGCTTCCTTTCTGTGCGGTACGGCGACCAGCATCACCCAGCTCGTGATCTATCGCGTGATCCAAGGTATCGGCGGCGGCGCGCTGCAGCCGACCGCGCAGGCGATTCTCTTTGAAACCTATCCCCCCGAACGGCGCGGCGCCGCGATGGCGATCTTCGGACTAGGCGCGATGGTCGGCCCGGCAATCGGTCCGACGCTCGGCGGCTACATCGTGGATAATGCGAGCTGGCCGCTGATTTTCTTCATCAACATCCCAATCGGCATCGCAGCCGTCATGATGACGATGATGTTCATTCCCAATCCCAAATACATCGAGAAGCCGAAGGCCGGCCTCGATTTTACCGGACTGGGCCTGATGACCGTCGGATTGGCATCGCTGCAGTACGTGCTTGAGCGCGGGGAACACGACGACTGGTATAGCTCGAACACGATCACGATCTTGACGATCGTTTCGATCGTCGCCCTCGTGCTGTTCATCTGGAAAATGACCCGCGACCGCCATCCGCTGGTGAACCTGCACGTCTTCAGGTACCGCTCGTTCACGATCGGCAACATTCTCGGCATCATCAGCGGCTTCGGCCTGTTCGGGACCAACCTCATCTTGCCGTTGTTCTTTCAGCAGATCCTGAATTTTACGGCGTTCGATACCGGCATGGCGCTGTTGCCCGGCGCGATCTCGACCGCGATCAGCATGCTGATCATCGGCCGGATCCTCAACCGCATCGATCCGCGGCTGTCGATCGCATTCGGGTTCTTGGTTTTCGGGTATTCCACGTGGATGCTCGGTGGTTTGAACACCAACGCCGGCTACTGGGACGTTTTCTGGCCGCGGCTCATTCAGGGCTTTGGCCTCGGTTTTCTGTTCGTACCGCTCACGACCGTTTCGCTCGGCGACGTCCCGATTTCAGAAATGGCCGGCGCAACCGGCGTGTACACGCTGGTTCGCCAAATCGGCGGCAGTTTCGGCATAGCCATTCTCACCACGCTGCTGGTGCACCAGACCGCGGTCGCCTGGAACGAGCTCGCGTCCGGCGTGACGCAAACGCACGGGTACTCGATCAACACGTTGACCTCGATCGTGGCGCAGCAGTCGACGATGATCGCCTACGACTATCTCTTTCGCGTGACCGCAATCATTTTTGCGCTGGCGACGCCGCTCGTGTTTCTCATCCGTGTGAAGCAGCGAACGGCCGGCGCTCCCGCCGGCGCGGTGGCGGCGGCGGACTAACTAGCCGAGAAACGCTCCAGTGCATCCAGCACGTCGGTGCTCGAGGGTGGATGCCTTCGGTAGGCTTCGATGCGGTAGTTCAGGACGCCGGCGTTCGCTTTGGTGAACGCCCCGATGCGCCGGTCGAGCTTGCGGCGGTAGACCATCGGTCCTACCAAATGCAGCGTTTCCGCAGACGGTTCGTCGTAATATTCCGGCCAATGCGCAAGCCAGATCCCGATCGTCGGCCGTCCGCCCATCGCGATCGCGGCATGCAGCGGGCCCGAAGCAACGCCGACGTAGGCATGCGCCGCGCGTATCAGCGTCACCAGCACGTGCGCAAAGGGCAGATCGAGATCCGCGAAGAGATCGGTGCTCGTCGGCGCGAGGCCGCGTTCGCGACCGATCGCCGCACTGGTGCGCTCGTCGATCGTCATGATCCGAGCCAGCGGATCGCGCCGCTGCAGCTCGCGCGCGAAGCTCGCAACTTCGCGCTCGGGCCAGATCTTGTCGACTTGCGTGTGCCCGCCCGACGAAACGAGATAGAGCCGCGCGCCGGCATCGACGAAGTCGCGCAAGCGCGCTTCGATGCGTTCGGTCACGCCGGCGGGGGCCCGAAAGGCGAGCGAACTGCGCAGCGGCAGCGAGAAGTCGGTCGCGGCAAGCCGTTGCGGCGAGACGATGCGGCTCGCCAGATAGCGGGCTTTGGTCTGCCACGGATAGGGAGTGCGTCCGGTCATCTCCGGATACCGGCACACGAGCACCGCATCGATGCCGCGATCGAGCATGCGCGATTTGAGCGGCTCGGGTACGTCGAGCCGCCACGCACCGTCCGGCGGATGATCGAGGTCGATTCCGAAGTGCGGCGACGCGCCGAACGTCGACCCGTCGCCGAGCGCGCGCGAACCCGAGAAGAGCGGGCGCACACGCTCGCCTTCATCGTAGAGATGAACGAAATCGTCACCGAAACGAGTGAGGAAATACTCGTTCGAGGGTTCGAGGAGCGGCACGACGTGCGAGAGATGTACGAAGTCGCCGAAGCCGTGCGGCCAGTAGATCAGCACGCGCCGGTTCCTTACCCCGCCGAATGCGCCGCCGTCATCGGAATAGACCGGCAGCTCCATCGTATAGGGCGGCGGCGCGGTATGGCGGCGACCGAAGAGACGCATCATTCGGCAAGCTTTTCGGCCGTTTGGTAGGAAACTACTTGCCAATGCTTTCAGTCGGCGTCGATGCCTGGAACCTTCCCGGCGATCACCGCGGCATCGGTCGATACCTGCGCGCGATCCTGCATCAGTGGCACAGAACGTTTGCCGATCGTGTCAAGGTGACGCTGATCGTTCCGGAGCTGCTCACGTGGACGGTGCGCAGCCGTTACCGCCGGGAAACCAACGGGGAAAATTTCGCGGTGGTCTCACGCGCGCTGCACGGTCGCGCCAAGCTCGACGTGCTTTGGTTTCCGTGGAATGGCTGCAGTTGGACGAATTTCACCCTGCCTGCGGTCGCGACGCTGCACGATGCGACCAATTTTGCCATCCCCGGGTACGCACCGCAAACGCAAGTGATCTTTCGCAACGCGGTCGCCCATTGCCGTTCGCTCATTACCGATTCGGTTTTTTCTGCGACCGAACTCGCGCGCGAGCTTTCGATTCCGCTCGAGCGGCTCACGCCGGTTCCGCTCGGCGTCGATCTGCCGGCCGATCCGCAAACGAGTGGCGCCGAGATCGCGCGCGCGCATCCGTACGTACTCTTCGTCGGCACCGCCGAACGGCGCAAGGGCGTGGACATCTTGGTACGGGCGATGGACCGCGTCCAGCGGCACGACCCATCGCTGCGTTTGGTGATTGCCGGGTCACGCGGCGACGGCTTGACCGGCGGCGAAACGATCGCGATGGAAACGCCCGGATTCATCGACGACCGGACGCTGGCCGCGCTCTATCGCGATGCCGAACTCTTCGCCTTCCCCTCGCGCTACGAGGGCTTCGGCCTACCGGTGCTGGAGGCGATGGCACACGGAACACCCGTTATTACGACACGGGTCGCGGCGATACCCGAGGTCGCCGGCGATGCAGCGCTCTACGTCCCGCCCGACGACGACGCGGCGCTTGCCGACGCGATCGCGCGCGTCCGCGGCGATGCGGCGCTGGCAGCCTCGCTGCGTGAGCGCGGTCGGCTTCGCGCCGCCGCGATGCCGTGGACGCAAACCGCGGAAAGGACACTCGAAATATTGGAGCAGGCTGCATCGTGAGCGCCGGCATCCGATTGGCGAGCGGACTCGCGATCGCGGACGGACGCGCGCTGCTCGTCGCCTCGACGTACGCATCGCATTCGCAGCCGCTTTGGAATCTGCCCGGCGGACGCGTCGCGCCGGGCGAGCTGCTCTCCGAAACGGTCGTTCGCGAGGTGCGCGAAGAAACGGGGCTCACGGCCACGGTGAACGAGCTCGCGTACATCAGCGAGAGTTATGACGGCGCCACGCACGTCATGAACGCGACCTTCGCGATCGACGTTCGCGGCACGATCGCGTTACCCAAAAGCAGCGATCACATCGTCGCAGTCGAGTGGGTTGCGATCGACCGCCTCGCCTCGCGCATCGCGATCGCGGTGGTGCGCGATCCGCTGATGCGCTACTTACGCGATCGGACGCGCTATTTCGGCGTTGCGGACGCCGGGGTCACGATCGTCTGGCCGGAAGAGGCCGGCTAAGCGGAGCGGCGGATTTCCCATTGCTCGCGGTCGAGCACGTAGCCGAGGACGTCGACCGGCTGACCCTGCACGGTGGCGCCGCGCGGTAAGACGCCGTCCTCCGCAAAGCCGGCACGCGCGAGCACGGCACGCGACGAGCGGTTCTCGGGCACGCAGTAGGCACGCAGCTTGCGCAAGTGCAGCCGCGAGAAGGCTTCGGCGGCAATTGCCCGCACGCACTCGGTTGCGATGCCGCGGCCGCGCGCCGACTGCACGACGCTGTAGCCGACTTCGGCCGAACCGGTGGCGCGCTCGCCGACGCGCAGCGACGTCCAACCCACGGGCTCGCTCACGCCTTCAAAAAAAATCAGCCATTCGAAGCGGCCCCATGCGCCTTGCTCGAGCCGTGCCGGCCGCGCCGCAACCATACGCCGGAACTGCGCTAAATCGACGTCAGGCAGATCCTGAAACTCGCGCAAACCCGGTTGCTGGAGAACCTGCCACAGCACCGCCGCGTTTTGGGTGGTCACCGGGACCAAACGCAGCCGTTCCGTCAAGAGGACCCGCATAGCCCTAGTCATTTTCCCTCGCACGCGTGATCCATGCATAGAGGAGGATGACGATGGTCGATTTGATGGCGACGGTCACGAGCCGCCCTACGTACTTCATGGGGACGCACACCAACGCCGAACACGAGGAGTTCTGGGCCCAAACCGCTGCCGGCCCGATCGAGGTAATCGACAACGTCGACATCGCGCCCCGCGTGCCGGTGAGCCCGGGCGATCGGATCGAGGTACGCGGCGAGATGGTGCGTGACCCCGGCGCGCCGGCGCCGATCGTGCACTGGACGCACCACGACCCCGCGCATCGTCACCCCGGCGGGTTCATTCGATTCCGCGGGCGCGTATATGCGTAGCACCGCCGCGGGCCAGCAGCTCGGGTACGGTGACGAAGCGGAACCCTTCGCGCCGCAGCCGGTCGATGATCAGCTGCGTCGCCTCGATGTCGGTGTGGCGGTCGCACGTTTTGGCGGGTATACGGCCGCCGCAGACGATGCCGCGGTTTCCGTCGTGCAGCACGACGATCGATCCGTCCCGCACGTAGGGAACGATACGGTCGGCGATCGTTTGCGGCGGTGGTTGTTCCCAATCGTTGGCGAGCGGCACCGACCACATCACCGGCGTGTACCCCATGCGCCGCACTTCGTCGAGCACGAGCCAGTCGCGCGCGCCGAACGGCGGCCGCATGATGCGCGGGCGAACGCCGGCCGCGCGATAGATCGCTTCGTCGGTGCGGGCGAGCGAGGTACGAACGCGCGCCGCGTCCATCCAGATCAGATGCCCGTGCGACCAGGTGTGATTCCCGATCGCGTCACCGTCGCGCACCTCACGCCGCACGACCGCCGGGTAGGCTGCCACCGCCCGGCCGACGACGAAGAACGTGGCGTGCACGCGCTCCTTTTCGAGCACGTCCAGAATCGCGCTGGTGTACGGCGGGTTCGGTCCGTCATCGAAGGTCAACGCGACAACCCGTTGGTCTCGCGGTCCGCTCACCAGCGTTCGCCCGAAGATCTGATTGCTCGGGCTTTCCGAAAACTCGTAGAACCAAAACCCGAGGAGCGCCATGGCCGCGCAGGCTACCAACGTCTGCATCGCGACGCGCGCACCAAACGTCATTTCGCGTTCGTTCCGCGCATCAGCGAAGCACGTATCGCCGCGATCTTCGCGCGGAACGCGATCGGGCCGAAGTTGCGAAAATCATCGACGATTTGTTGGTAGTGCGGATCGGCGAGCTGCGTACTGCGCAATTTGAGCAGATCGTTGGGATTCGTTTTGCGCAGATCGATGGTGAACTGCCGTCCCGCGGTCGTCGCCCAATAGTGCGGGTCCGTAAAGGTGACGGTGCGATCCCCTTGCTTGAAGTCGGCGAGCTGCTTTACGTACACGGTGTAATGGACGCTCGTGTTTCCGCGCGGCGGGCGATCGACCAAATCCCAGACGCCGTCCTGGACGAGCCTTCCGAAGAAGTAACTCACGTCGGTGGTTACCTCGCGCGGAGCGGTAATCGAGATCTGCTTTCCGGCGTACGTGCGGATCACGTATTGAAAGGTCGAAATTCCCTCGACGTCTTTCGTACGATACGCTTCTTCGTAGATCGGCGGCTTGTCGTAGAGGATCGTGAGATCCGCGTACAGGGCGCTCGGCTGCTGCACGATGCGCGCAACCCCGTTGAGCCGCGAGAGCTCGCCGCCGCCGTAGATCTTGATCCCGATAACAGTCATTACGACGACGAAGATAAAGATGGCCCAAGGAACGACGACCGTACGGCGGAGCATGAGGGGCGTCCTTACTGATTCCGCGCGACCGCTTCCTGGTCGAGCACGTCGTTGACGAGCCGGTCGGCAAGCTTGTTCAGCTTCCGCGGCACGTGTTTGATGTCGACGTGCTCGAAGCGCCGGAGCAGCGCCTGCGCACGGCGATGGAGCGGTTGCAGGTCGGCGTGCTTCACGCGGTACTCGCCGCGCATCTGCTTGACGACCAGCTCGGAGTCGAGCCGCACTGCGATACGCCGAAATCCGTGCTCGGCCGCGCGCTCGAGCCCGATACAGAGGGCGGTCCATTCCGCAACGTTGTTGGTCGCCGTGCCAAGATAGCGACCGATTTGGTCGAGAATCGTGCCGTCGGCATCGATCAGCACCGCGCCGCTGGCCGCCGGTCCCGGGTTACCGCGAGAGCCGCCGTCGGCAAACAGGGTCGCCTCGGCAGGGAGAGAGTCGAAGAGCGTTGCCATCTCGTTTCGAGCGTGTTCGGCGTAGGTATAATCCAGCCATGCGACACGTACTTTTGCGCGGCTTTGCCGCTCTTGTGTTCCTCTCGCTCGCCGCGACCGCGACCCCGGCGTGGGCAGCGAGCACGTTCTACGGCTTGACGATTCACGTCTCGACCAACAATATCAAGGTCGAGGACCCCCGCACGAAGCAGGTGCTGAGCTTCGAGATCCTGCCGGCGTTCGATCAAGTCTTCTCGGCCGACGGTAAGACGACGTATCAGATGAAGGACGTGCATGACGGTCAATACGTCGGCATCATCTACGATCAGAAGGCGCTCGGCGTGCGCCACGCCGACAAGATCTACATCATGAACAACGCCAACCAACGCATTCGCGTGCCCTAGGGAAGCTTTGAAGAAGTCGCTGTACCGATCGCAAGGAGCATTTTCCGGTGCGAATCGAGGCGCATCCGAGGGAGCATAGCAACGCGCTCTGTGACCGAGGATGCAACGAAGACCCGCACCGGAAAATGCCCTTGCCCGAAGGGTTATGGCCGCGATGGCGCATCTCCATCGTCGTCGGCTCGGTCACAGAACACCCTGGCTATGCTCCCTCGCCGACTCCTCGGATCTGCGGCCATCGGGGCCATAACGATCGGTGCATGGACTTCTTCAGAGCTTCCCTGGGTCAGAGCGCCGAACGCAGGAATTGCGCGATCGCGGGAACGAGCGTCGCGCACAGCGGTAAAGCCGGGTTCATGTAGGTCGCGATGTTCGCATCGCGGCCTTGCGGCGCGTCGACGAGGATGTGATTCATGCCCTCGATGGTGAGGAGTCGGGCCTTCGGATCGGCGCCGGCAAGCCGCTGCGCGTCGGCCGCGCTCACCTGAATGTCGGTCGTGCCGTGGACGATCAGCACCGGTATTGTGAGCTTTGCGATCTCCTTGGCCGGATCGTAGCGGTACTCCGAGATCAGGTAAGGCTGTACGCTGGGCCGGAAGAGCGGGGCCAGCGCCGGATCCGGATCGGCAACGGTCTTGCCGGCAAGCAACGAGGCGTTGATGCGCGCGACCTCGCTTACGATTGAGGGCGGGTTGTCGGGGTTCGCGCGAACTTGCTCGTCGATGATGGTCGCCAAGTTGCGGCCCGCTCCTTCGAGCGAGACGAACGCCTGCACGTGCGCGTCGCGCTGCGCTGCCAGCATCCCGATCAGCGACCCCTCGCTATGGCCGATGATCGCAATGCCGTGGAAGCGCGGATCGCGCTCGAGGCGCGCGGTGAGCGCAAGCGCATCGGCCACGTAATCATCGAAACGCAGCTCCGATTCGGGCTGGCCGTCGGCGCTTTCGCCGACGCCGCGCTTGTCGTACCGCAGGCTCGCAATGCCTTGCCCCGCGAGCGCGAGCGCGAGCTTCTTGTAGGCATCGCTCTTCAGCATTGCTCCGCTATTGCCGTCGCGGTCGGTCGGGCCTGAGCCCGCGATGATCAACGCCACCGGGAACGGGCCTTCTCCGGCGGGCAGCGTCAGCGTACCGGAGAGGCTGCCCGAGGAAATCGGAACGGTGAGCGACTCTTCGCGCATACCCGCCGCCCTAGCCGGCGAGGGCATCGACACGAAGAGCAACGCAAGGGCCGCTAGCACCGTCGGCACACGATCGTCCTTTCAGATTCATAGGTGAAGACGATGGAAAGTATTGCTTCCATTGGCTTTGACTAGTCGATCTCCTCGATTAGCATGAACGAGTGGCGCTCGCGGCTCGGCCGGCTCGCGCCCTTTTGCTCGCCCTGAAGGAGATGGAATCTTGTCTGAGAGCACGTGTCCTGTGCACCCGAAGGCTCACGTTGGCCGTCACAACCGCGACTGGTGGCCCGAGCAGCTTCGTCTATCGATCTTGCGCCAAAATTCCCCGCAATCGAATCCGATGGGCGCTGATTTCGACTACGCCAAGGAATTCGAAAAACTCGATCTTGCGGCGCTGAAGCGCGATCTGCGCGAACTGATGACCGATTCGCAGGATTGGTGGCCGGCAGATTTCGGTCACTATGGGCCGCTCTTCATTCGTATGGCGTGGCACGCTGCCGGTACGTATCGCATCGCGGACGGACGCGGCGGCGCCGGCGGAGGACAACAACGCTTCGCTCCGCTCAACAGCTGGCCGGACAACGTGAATCTGGATAAGGCTCGCCGGCTGCTCTGGCCGATCAAGCAAAAATACGGCAAGCAGATCTCGTGGGCGGATCTCTTGGTGCTCACCGGCAACGTTGCGCTCGAATCGATGGGCTTCAAGACGTTCGGCTTCGCCGGCGGGCGGCCCGACCAATGGGAGCCCGACGAGTCGGTCTATTGGGGTGCCGAAGACATCTGGCTCGCCGACGAGCGATACGCGGGAGAACGGGTTCTCGAGAACCCTTTGGCCGCGGTGCAGATGGGCTTGATCTACGTGAACCCCGAAGGGCCGAACGGCAATCCCGACCCGCTCAAAGCTGCGATCGATATTCGCGAGACGTTTCGCCGCATGGCGATGAACGACGAAGAGACGGTAGCGCTGATCGCGGGCGGCCATACCTTTGGGAAGACCCACGGCGCGGGTGATCCGACCCACGTCGGGCGCGAACCTGAAGGCGCCGACATCGCGCTGCAGGGCCTGGGGTGGAAGAGTTCGTTCGGGAAGGGACACAGCGAACACACCATCGGCGGCGGTCCCGAGGTGACGTGGACCACCACCCCGACCAAATGGAGCAACAACTTCTTCGAATCATTGTTCAAAAACGAGTGGGAGCTGACCAAGAGTCCGGCCGGAGCAAAACAGTGGATCGCCAAGAACGGCGCGGCCCCGGTGCCGGATGCGCACGACCCCAAGAAGCACCACAAGCCGACCATGCTGACGACCGATCTCGCGTTGCGGTTCGATCCGATCTACGAGAAGATCTCGCGCCGCTTTTACGAGCATCCCGACCAACTCGCGGACGCATTTGCGCGTGCGTGGTTCAAGTTGACGCACCGCGATATGGGGCCGCGGGCACGTTATCTCGGTCCGGAGGTGCCGAAGGAAGAGCTCATTTGGCAAGATCCGGTACCGGCGGTCGATTATCGGCCGATCGACGAACGCGACGTCGACGCGCTCAAAAAGCAAATCGCCGGCTCGGGGCTCTCGGTCTCGCAGCTGGTCTCGACCGCGTGGGCATCGGCTTCCACGTTCCGCGGTTCCGACAAACGCGGCGGCGCGAACGGCGCACGTATTCGGCTCGAGCCGCAAAAGCGTTGGGAGGTCAACCGGCCGGCGCAACTGGCAACGGTGCTCAAGAAGCTCGAGGAGATTGCCAGTTCGTTCAACGGCGCGCAATCCGGCGGCAAAAAGGTCTCGCTCGCCGATTTGATCGTGCTGGCGGGCAATGTCGGCGTTGAACAAGCCGCGAAGAAAGCTGGGTTCGACGTGACCGTGCCGTTCGCGCCGGGACGCACCGACGCGACGCCAGAGCAAACCGACGTAGAATCGTTCGCCGTACTCGAGCCGGTGGCCGACGGCTTCCGTAACTACGTCAAGAACCGCGTCGGCATTCCAACCGAGATGATGCTGGTGGACAAGGCGCAGCTCTTGACGCTGACCGCGCCCGAGATGACCGTTCTGGTCGGCGGAATGCGCGTGCTCGATACCAATGCCGACGGTTCCAAGCACGGCGTCCTCACCAAGCGGCCCGGGGTGCTTACCAACGATTTCTTCGTGAATCTGCTCGACATGAGCGGCGAATGGAAAGCATCGTCAAAAGACCAGACGGATCGGACAGTATACGAGCGTCACAACCGTAAGACCGGCGCGGTCGAATGGACCGCAACGCGGGTCGATCTCATCTTCGGATCCAACTCCGAACTGCGCGCACTCGCCGAAGTCTACGCAAGCGCGGACGCGGGGCGCAAATTTGTCGACGATTTCGTCGCCGCATGGACGAAGGTCATGAATGCGGATCGCTACGATCTCTTGCGACGCGAGGCTGCGACAGCGGTCGCTTAGTGCAAAGAGACGCCGGCGCGATGCGCCGGCGTCCGCCGGCGTCCTTTTCTTACCAGCCCGAGGACGGGTGAGGAAGCGTTCATGGCTACCTATGAGCCATTTGCTTCGAAGCCCTCGATCCTCTTGTAAACGACGTACGAATAAACGATCGGCACAGCGACGATGGCCGAAACCACACCGATGAGTACACCGGTGGAATTACCGCTCACCACGCCACTCACGATGAAAACGATGCCGCCAAGGACGAAGAGCCAACCGGCGAGTCTGTTCGTCCGTAGCCATACTTCATCGCTCGCCAGGGTCCAAGGAGTGCGAATCCCCAAGAAAAAGTTCTTGCGAACTTTCCCCATATAGTTCCCTATTATCACGAATAGACTGCCTACCAGCACGAGCACGAAGCCGCTGGAGGGTGCAGCCATCCCGACCGAGGCGCGGACTACAGCGACGCCGACGACGAATTCTACCACCATGACGGCAACGACGATCAGGTTCAATACATCGGTAGATTGTCCGAACCGAAACCCCGTTGGCGATATTTTTGGAAGCGCGAGCATGAGAACGCACAGTCCTATGAGCAGGGCCGGTTGCACTGAAAGGCCCCACAGCTTCGGCATGTATCCATTAGCGTGCCCCGCAGCATCCCAGTGCGTGGGGATCAGCGCCGGCGCATGCGGATAAGACCAAGCGGAAAGCCCGACGGATATCAACGCAAGAACGAGACCAAAGAGTAGCGCCTTTTTACGACTCATTTGTCATGCCTTTCACACCCCTCGACCAGATCCAGGACAAAACGAGATACGTCCATGAGAACTGACGTGTTCAACGAATACACGAGGTTCTGCCCCCGGCGCTCGACGCGAACGAGGTCGGCGGCCCTGAGGGCAGATAGATGGTGCGAGACCGATGGCGCTGAGAAATCGAAGTGCCGCGCAATATCGCCGACCGTCAAAGATCCGCTCTGCAAGAGCCTGAGCATGTGCCGGCGGCTAGGATCCGCCAGCGCCCTGAAAACAAAGCCGTGCTTCATTTAGATATATGTACAATACTGCAATTATCGACCTATTGTGAACTCAGCGCGAGACTGCCAAGTCTTCGCATTGAGAACACGACTACATCACTCTGCGACCGCAGTTACACACTGTTCCGGACACAGTCGCATCCTGCGGCTGCGAACCCCAACCTGCGTCGTGCAGGTTCCAGCTTCGCTGGTTCTCATCCACCCAATCCAAAACCAGAAATGCAAACGGGGTCCATTCGGACCCCATTTGCATTTCTGGTCGGGCTGACTGGATTCGAACCAGCGACCTCTTGACCCCCAGTCAAGCGCGCTAACCAAGCTGCGCCACAGCCCGCGACGGTTCCGCCGCCTTCGGCGGACGCACATCGTGTGCTCGGAACCTCCACCCACATCCTATGGGACGCTATTATCAGCGGTTTGAACTTTTCTTCTTGCCGGCAGCCTTCTTGGTTCCGCCCGAGCGCGTTCCGCCCACGGCGTCTTTGAGGGCTTTGCCCGCGACGAACGCGGGAACCTTACGCGCCGCAATCTTGATTTTCTCACCCGTCTTGGGATTGCGTCCATCGCGTGCTTTGCGACTGCGAACGACAAAACTGCCGAACGGCGTCAACGCGACGCGATCGCCCTTCTGCAGCGCCGTCTTGATCTCTTCGAGGATCAAGTCGACGACTTCGCCGGCCTGGCGCTTGGAGAGCTCCACTTCACCGGCGACGGCATCAATCAGATCGGCTTTCGTCAAACTCGATATCTCCTATGTGGCGGCACGAAGAGCAAGGGATCGGTCGTGGGTGGCAGGCTGGCCGCCAGGCTGGGGAATATACGCATGGGGCGGGCCCGGTCCTTTAATTTTCGGCCCTTTCCGCGAGGACGCGCAGCGCCAGCGCGTAGGACCGTTGACCGAAGCCGGAGATGCTTCCGATGCATGCTGCCGCAGTCACGCTCACGCGGCGATACGTTTCGCGCGCCGCGATATTGGAGAGATGCGCTTCGATCACCGGAATGTCCAGCGACGAAATTGCGTCGGCGATCGCATACGAATAGTGTGAATACGCGCCGGGGTTGATCACGATTCCGTCGTAGCGGCTACGCGCGTCGTGAATAGCGTTGATGATCTCGCCTTCGCCGTTGTACTGCACGCAGTCAATCGTTATTCCGTGATCGTGCGCGACCGTCGTAAGGAAATCGTTCAACTCCGCCAGCGTCATGCTGCCGTAGATTTCGGGCTGGCGTTGGCCGAGCAAATTCAGATTCGGCCCGTGAATGACGAGAACGTGCATGTGCCGATCTTCTCAGGAGGAAAAGCATGCGCCTTCGGGACACCGCACGAGCATGCCCGATCTCCTCGTCGCCGCGTCGGCCCCACCGGCCGGGATCGCCCTTGCCGCCGCCGTTACTACCGACCTTGTCGCCGAAATTCGCAGCCGCCACGATCTCTCACCGCTCGCCACGGCCGCGACCGGCCGCCTGACCACCGGCGCGGTGCTCTTCGGCGTCTCGCTCAAAGGGAGCGAACGCATCACGCTGCAGATGACGGGCAATGGCCCGATCGGCAGTATCGCCGCCGACGCGTGGCTGCTCGAGCCCGAGTTGCTTGGGGCTCGCGGATATGCGGGAAATCCGAGTGCCGATCTACCCTTGAATGCCGCCGGGAAATTCGACGTGGCGGGCGCGATCGGCACCGGCTCGCTGCAGGTGACGAAATCCTACGACGTCGGACAGCCCTACGTCGGCATCGTCCCGCTTTATTCGGGCGAGATCGCCGAAGACATCGCGTCCTATCTCGTCAACTCCGAGCAGATTCCGAGCGTGGTCGCGCTCGGCGTGCTCGCGAATCCCGATGGCGTGCTCGCAGCCGGGGGCGTGATTGCCCAAGTGCTTCCCGGTGCAGACGATCGCGCGATCGCCGCACTCGAAGAGCGCGCGCTCGCGATGCCGCCTGTGACCAAACTCATCAGCGAGGGTGCCGACGCGCACGCCCTGCTGCACGCGCTGGCCGGCTCGCTCGAGTTGCGCGCGCATCGCGCGCTCGAGATTCGCTTCGCATGCACGTGTTCTCGTGAAAAGGTCGAAGCCGCGCTGCTTAGCATGGGCGCCGGTGAATTGCGCGCGCTCGCGGCCGAGCGTTCCGAATCGGAAGCGGCCTGCGAATTCTGTAAGAAACGCTACATCTTCACGAGCGACGAGTTGCGCGAACTCGCCGAACGAATCGCCTAGGGAAGCTCTAAATGATAAAATCCGGCTCGAACATGTGCACGAGGTCGGGCGGATCACGATACGGTTCGATGCGCTGCCAGAACGCCTCGCGAACCGCGACGCCGTCGTTGTAATACCACCAGCCGCACTCGCAACGGATCGGCCGGCCGCCCGGTTGCGGATAGGGATAACGGCGCTTACAGCGTTTGCACACGAAGATCTTTTCGGCCATGTTATCCTTCCCTACGGCACCACGCGAGCAAATCGGCGTGACCCGACCGAGAGCACGGCCGGCTCGGATGCCGTCCACGCCGCTCGCGGGTCGTCCACGACTATACCATCGACCTTTACCCCGTTCCCCGAGATAAGTCGCTCGGCTGCGCGGCGGCTCTCGGCAAAGCCGGCGCGCACCAGCACGTCGGCAACACGGCGCGCATCACCGAGCGCGACTTCGGGCAGCGCCCCATCGGGAATCTCCTTACGCTGCACGGTCCGCTCGAAGTACGCACGCGCCGCCTTTGCCTCCTCGCGGCCATGATAGCGTGCGACGATCTCTTCAGCCAGCGCCTTTTTCGCATCGATCGGGTTGAGGCGCCCGCGCGAGAGCGCATTGGCCAAATCGTCGGCTTCGGCTTGGCTGCGAAAGGCGGCGAGCCGTGCATAGACCGGCATCAGTTGGTCGGGCATCGACATCAGTTTGCCGAATTGCGCCGGCCCCTCTTCGGTGATGCCGACGTAGTTGCCGAGCGACTTGCTCATCTTCTTCGAGCCGTCCAACCCGACCAGCAGCGGCACGGTCGCGCAGATTTGCGGCAGCTGATCGTACTCGCGCTGGAATTGACGACCCAACAGGAGATTGAACAGCTGATCGGTTCCGCCCAGTTCGAGGTCGGCCCGGATCGCGATCGAGTCGAATGCTTGAGCGACGGGATAGAGAAACTCGTGCAGCGAGATCGGCGTACCGCCGGTGAAGCGATCGCGAAAATCGTTGCGTTCGAGCATCTGCGCAACCGTCACGTGCGAGACCAGCCGCACGATCTCGGAGAAATCCAGGCGCCCCAGCCATTCCGAGTTGTAGCGGATCTTGACGCGCTCGAGATCGAGCACCTTGCCGGCCTGCTCGCGATAGGTCTGCATGTTCGCTTGGATCTGCTCGCGCGAGAGGGGCGGGCGCATCGCGTTGCGACCGCTGGGGTCGCCGATGCTCGCGGTGAAGTCGCCGATGATCAGGGTTACGTCGTGTCCGGCTTGCGCGAAACGCTGCAGCTTGTGCAGCACGACCATGAAACCCAGATGCAGATCGGGACTGGTCGGATCGATGCCGAGCTTGACGTTGAGAGGCCGCCCAAATTTGAGGCGGGCGTGAAAATCCTCGACGGTTTCGACGTGCTCGAACCCGTCGAGCAAGTACTCGGCGTCGGCGAAGTGGAGAGCGGTCACTGCAATTCTATTATCGTCACGCCGCCCGAGCCCTCGTCTTCGCGCCCATAACGCACGCTCTTGACCGAAGGATGGGCGCGAAGATACTCCTGCAATCCGCGTCCGAGCATACCCGTGCCTTTGCCGTGAATGAGGCGAAGCGGGGAATTTCCCGCAAGCGCGGCTTCGTCGACCCATCGTTCGACCAGCGGCTGCGCCTCGATGAAACGCCGGCCGCGAACGTCCAGTTCAGCCGTCGAGCGCGCCGCCGCTTCTGCTTTTGCGGCAGCGCTCCCCCCGCGCGCGCCGCCGCCGTCGGGGAGAGCGCGTTTGCGCGCATCTCGTATGACCGGGTCGAGATCGCTCTTCTTCACCACCGTTTTCATCGGTCCGATCGCAACCAGCACATTCTCGCCGTAGTCCTCGACCACGGTTCCGTCTTGGCGCAGCGAGCGAATATGCACGCGAGCGTTCGGCGCGAAAGACGCCGCTTGCGGGGAAACGGCGGCGGCTTCCGGTTCGCGCGCTCCGAGTTCCCGGCGCAGGTCGTCGGCGCTCTTTCCGAGCAGCGCGGCGTGCGAAGCGGTAACGCGCGGCCGGCTGGCTTGCGCCGCCGCGGCGCGCCGCTGCAGTTCGGCCATGAACTCGCGCAGGCTCTGCTGCATGCGCTCTTCGGCACGATCCGCAAACGCGCTGCGCTCGCTTTCGAAGACGGCTCGCTCGTGCGCGAGCGAACCGCGTTCGCGTTCGGCGGCAAGCCGCTGAGCGCGCAACCCTTCGCGTTCCGATTGCAGTTCGGCGGTCCGCAGCGAAAGCTCGGCGAGCGCAGATCCGTAGTCACGCTCGCGGGTATCGAGCAGCGTCTGCGCGCGCTCGACCACGCCGTCTGGAACGCCGAGCGCACGCGCCAGCGGAAAGGCGAGCGACTGACCCGGCGCGCCGACGTCGAGTTGATACGTCGGCACGAACGAGCGCGGATCGAAGCGCACGCTGGCGTTCGTGACCCCGGGGGTTCCGCTTGCAAAAAGTTTGAGCTCGGTCGCGTGCGTGGTCACGACGCCGCAGGTACCGGCAGAGAGCAAGCGTTCGAGCATCGCGATCGCGAGCGCCGCGCCCGCACCGGGTTCGGTACCGCCGCCGATCTCGTCGACCAGCACCAAGGTGCGATCGTCGGCTACCTCGAGCATCTCGCGCAAACGCGCCAGGTGCGCCGAGAAGCTCGACGCGTTCAGGACGATCGACTGTTCGTCACCGATATCGGCGATGACGCGGGCAAAGCGGCCGATGCGCGTCCCGATCGCGGCCGGCACATGCATCCCGGCGTACGTCATCGAGACGAACAGTCCAAGCATTTTGAGCGCGACGGTTTTGCCGCCCATGTTGGGACCGCTGATGACCAGGAATTGCGTCCCTGAATCGAGAGGAATCGTTTGCGGGACCGCGCGTTCGCCGAGCAGTGGATGACGACCGGCCTCGACGTGGACGATCGCCTCGTCGACCAGTTCCGGTTCGAGCGCGTCCATCGCCCGCGCAACGTCGGCCTTGGCGACCAGGACGTCGATCTGCGCCAGCATGTCGATATTGCGCTCGATCGCATCGGCGTGAGCGCCGATCGAGCGCGAGAGCTCGCCGAGCACGCGCAGCACTTCGCGTTCTTCCTCCAGGCGAAGCGTGCGCACGCGGTTATTGGCGTCGAGCGCCGCCAGCGGCTCGATGAAGAGCGTCGCTCCCGAGCCGCTCGTGTCATGCACGATGCCGGGGAACTCGCCCGAGAATTCCGCCTTGACCGGCACCACGAAGCGCCCTTCGCGAATCGTGACGACGTTGTCCTGAATCACCCGTGCGTACGTATCGGAACGCAGGATCGATGCAACGCGGTCGCGCGCGTCGTTCTGCGCCTGACTCAAACTGCGCCGAATGCGGCCGAGCGCCGGAGAGGCGCGGTCGAGCACGGCGCCGCGCTCGTCGATCGCATCCGTGAGCGCGCGGTGGAGATCGCGCAGATTCGTGTAGGGTGCGGTGATCGCCGCCAGCGCCTCGTGCTTGACCTCGCGCAGCGCATTCGCCGCCGCTGCCACCGCCGCGATCGCATCGCCGAGCGCGCGCAAGTCGGCGGGGGCGAGCGTGAGATTCTGTGCGGCGGCCGCGGTCAGGTCGGCGGTGTCGATCGCCGGCATCACGTGTAAATCGTGCTGCACGACCAGGTCACGCATCAGCGAGGTACGCCCGAGTTCGAGCCGCACGATTGCAAAATCGACCATTGGTTCCAACTGCTCGGCGCGCGCTTTGCCGCGCTGCGAACGCGTTGCAGCCACGACCCGCTCGCGTAGTGCTGCGAAGTCGAGCGCCTGCAGTGTGCGCTCGTCCGCGAACATTATTTCTCCAACTTCGCTTTCATCAGGCTGTTGACGAGCTGCGGATCGGCTTTACCCGCGCTCGCTTTCATCACCTGACCCACGAGAAATCCCATGACGTTGGTCTTGCCCGCCCGGTAATCATTGACGCTCTTTTCGTTCGCGGCGAGAACCTGCTCGATGAAGCGTTCCACCGCGGCCGGATCGCTCGTCTGCGCGAGTCCTTCGCGCTCCACGACGACCGCGGGCGAACCCTCCCCACCCCACATGCGTTCGATCAGATCCTTGGCGATCTTCGAATTGATCGTCTTTCCTTCAACCAGTGCGATGAGCTCGGCCAGATGCGCCGGCGTTACCGGCGATTCGTGTACGGGAGTGCCGGTCTCGTTCGCCAGGCGCGAGAGATCCCCGAGTACGAAGTTCGTGCTCTGCTTCGGGTTTTTGCTCGCCGTTACGACTTCGTCGAGAAAGTGCGCCAACGGGGGATTGTCGATCAACTGATTTGCCTGCTTGACGTCCAAGCCCAGCTTGCCGGTGTAGCGCTCGAAGCGCTCGTGCGGCAGTTCCGGAAGGGCGGCGCGCAACCGTTCGACCGAATCGCGCGCGATCTCGAGCGGGACGAGATCCGGATCGGGGAAATACCGGTAGTCGTGCGCTTCTTCCTTGCTGCGCATCGAGACCGTGATTCCGCGCGACTCGTCCCAGCCGCGGGTCTCTTGCACGACGCGTTTGCCGCCTTCGATCAGCTCGACTTGACGTTCGATCTCGCTCTCGATCGCGCGATAGACGGATCGAAACGAGTTCATGTTCTTGATCTCGGTCTTCGTGCCGAGTTTCTGCGAACCCGTTAGGCGGATCGACACGTTGGCATCGCAGCGCAGCGAGCCTTCTTCCATCTTCACGTCGCTCACACCGAGCTGCAGGAGCGTGCGCCGCAGCGCCTCGAGATAGCCGACAGCCTCGGCCGCGCTGTGCAGTTCGGGTTCGGAAACGCACTCCATCAGCGGCACGCCCGCGCGATTGAAATCGACCAGCGAGTAGGTGCTTCCGGCGATGCGCCCGTCGCTCGAGCCGGCGTGCGTCGACTTTCCCGTGTCTTCTTCTAAATGGATGCGGGTGAGGCGGCATTCTTTCATCGTGCCATCCTCTAGCCAATAACGCACCGCGCCGCCAACCGTGAGCGGCATGTCGTACTGCGAGATCTGATAATCCTTGGGCATATCCGGATAAAAGTAGTTCTTGCGGTCGAACTTCGAAAACGCCGGGATCCGCGATCCGAACGCGAGGCCGGCAACGATCATGTGGTCGATCGCCTCTTGGTTCGCGACCGGGAGCGCCCCGGGCAGCGCCAGACACACCGGACAGACTTTGGTGTTCGGCTCGCCGCCGAACTCGTTCGCGCAGCCGCAGAACATCTTGGATTTGGTTTTGAGCTCAACATGGCACTCGATACCAATCACCGCTTCATATCTAGACATGGCCGGCAACAATCATCAGCCGACCACCTCGGCTAGAGCGGGGCGATGTTTCAGAGCGTGTTTCGTCTTTTGCTCGTACGCGTGTGCGGCCGATAGCAGTTTGCGCTCTTCGAAGAGCGGCGCGCAGAGCTGCAAGCCCATCGGCATCGGGCGCGTTCCCCCGGGCGGGGTGACCCAACCGCACGGAACCGAGAGCGCGGGCAGGCCCGCGAGCGACATCGGGATCGTGTAGTAGTCCATCAAGTACATGCTATAGGGATCGCTCTTGGCGTTGAACTCGAAGGCCGGCGAACTGGCGGCCGGACAAGCGATCAAATCGCACGCCTTCCAGGCCTCCTCGAAGTCGCGCGCGATCAACGTGCGCGCCTTTTGCGCGCGCACGTAGTACGCATCGTAGTATCCGCTCGAGAGCGCGTAGGTGCCGATCAGGATCCGGCGTTTGACTTCCGGGCCGAATCCCGCGGCGCGCGTGCGCTCGTACATTTCACTCACATCGGCGCCGTCCACGCGCAGCCCGTAGCGCACGCCGTCGAAACGCGCAAGATTCGAAGAGCACTCGGCCGGAGCGATGAGATAGTAGGTCGCGAGGCCAAATTCCGCGGTCGGCAGCTCGATCTCGACCAGCTGCGCGCCGAGTGCTTCGAGGTCGCGGTACGCTTGCGCGTAGACCCCGTCGATCTCGGCGCCCAAGCCGTTGGTCGCGAACTGCTTCACGATGCCGACGCGCATCCCGCGAAGATCGTCGCGCAAATGCGTGGCGGTGCGCTCGAGCGCACGATCGATCGAGGTCGAATCCATCGGATCGTGTCCACCCATGGCATCGTATGCCAGCGCCGCGTCCTCGACCGTGCGGGTCAGGGGCCCGATCTGATCCAGGCTCGAGGCAAAGGCGATCAGTCCGTAACGCGAGACCCGCCCATAGGTTGGCTTGAAGCCGACCAGATTGCAGAACGCGCCGGGCTCACGTATCGAACCGCCGGTATCGCTGCCCATGCCGATCGCGGCTTCGTAGGCGGCCGCCGCCGCGGCCGAACCGCCGCTCGAGCCGCCGGGAACGCGCCCGGGATCGTACGGGTTGCGGGTGACGCCCAGCGCCGAGTTCTCGCAGGACGAACCCATGGCGAACTCGTCCAGGTTCGATTTGCCGACCGGGACGCAGCCCGCGTCGAGCAAGCGCGCAACCGCGGTCGCCGTGTACGGCGCAATCCACCGTTCGAGAATCTTGCTGCCGGCCGTCGTACGCGTGCCGGTCAGGCACATATTGTCTTTGACGGCGAGCGGTACGCCCGCGAGCGCCAGCTGTTCGCCGGCGGCGATGCGCGCGTCGACGCGCGCGGCCGCCTCACGCGCGCGTTCGTGCAGGACCGTCAAAAACGAACCGATCTGCGGATCGACGGCTTCGATATGATCCAGCACCGCCTCGGTAACCTCGACGGCCGAGAGGCTACGCGCGTTTATCTCACGCGCGATCTGCGCGGCGCTGCGTTCGATGAGTGGGTCGGTCACGGACGTTCCTTTTTAGTCGGCAATGATCCGGGGCACGCGGAAGAATCCGCCTTGCCGTTGCGGCGCCTGTGAGAGCACGGTCTCCCGGTCCAGGCAGGGCGTCACGACATCCGCACGCTCGACGTTGCGTGATTCCACCACCTGCGCCGTAGCTGCGACCGCCGACACGTCGAGCTTGGCGAGTGCGTCCATGTGTTCGAGTAGATCGCCGAGCTGCGCCTCGAACCGTTCGACCTCGTCGTCGGTGAGCGCGATGCGCGCGAGCTTGGCTACGTAGCGAACGTCAATCTTCTCGGACGACAAAGTCGGGATACTCCAATTGGCTTCTGGCAAACTCGTCATCGGGCCAGACCGGCGGAGGTACGTCTCCAAAGGCTTCGGCGATGGTCTGCGGCACCGCTTCGGCCTCACGAAAGAGCGTCACTAGCGTCTCGACGTGCCCCGTCTGCGGGAACATGTCGAACGGCTGCACGATGCCGAGGCGATATCCATTGGCGGCGAGGAACTTTAAATCCCGGGCTAGCGTGGCCGGATCGCAGGAAAGGTACCAGACGTACGGGGCCTTCGCTTCGGCGATGGCGCCGAGCGTCACCTCGTCGCTGCCCTTGCGCGGCGGGTCGAGGAAGACGATATCCGCCTCGCGCATTGCCGTTCGTGCCTCCTGCATGCGCACGATGTCTTCCACGCGCCCGGCCCGGAAGCGCACCCAATTCTCTAGGCCGTTGAGCGCGGCGTTTTCTTCCGCTTCGACGATCGCTTGCGAGCTTTCCTCGATTCCGTACACCTCGCACCCGTAGCGCGCGAAGAACAGGGCGAAGGTCCCGGCCCCGCAATAGAGGTCCACGATCCGGCGCGGATGCTCGAGGCCGCTCCGCAAAAAGTCGAAGATGCGCCCGACGATTTCGACGTTCACTTGAAAGAACGAACCGGCTGAGACGCGATAACGCACGCCGTCGATCGACTCTTCGATCTCGGAACGGCCGAACAGCGTGCGGTGGTGCCGGCCCATGATCGCGTTTTGACTGTTGCGATCGTAGGAGTTCGTCAATCCGACCGCCCCGGGAAAGACGCGCATCAGCGAGTCGGTCGCGCGCGCAACCTCGGGCGAGGCCTGCGCCGTGGTGAAGGTGACGACCGACTCGCCACTGGAGCGCGCGTTGCGCGAAACCACGTGGCGCGTGACGGCGAGCGCTGCCGCGACCTCGGGCACCGAGCGCGCGCGGTTCAGGCGTCCGATATAATCGTTGAGTTGGGGCGTTACGATCGGGCATGCCTCGATCGCGACCACTTCGTGCGAACGCTGCTGATAGAACCCGATCGTGGACCCGGCGCCGGCGTGCTCGACGACCAGCGACATCTTGTTGCGGTAACTGCGCGGATAGATCATTCCGACCGCGCCGCGTACCTCGACCTCCGCAAAGCCCCCGATCCGCTGGAGCGAGCTGCGCACCATGTCGGTCTTCCACGCCAGCTGCGCGGGGTAGCTCAGGTGCTGCACCTGACATCCGCCGCAGGTGCCGAAGACGCTGCAAAACGGCGTGGTCCGGAAGGCGGAGGGGACGAGCAGTTTGACGAGCTGCGCGATCGCGTATTTTGGCTTGATCGCGGTGATTCGCACGCGCGCGCGTTCTTGCGGTAATGGGCCGAAGCAGAAGACGACGATGCCGCCGGTTCGCCCGACGGCCTGGCCATTGGCTAGGAGATCCGTGAAGGCGAGTTCGTACTCCGCGCCGGCGATGATCGCCGGTGACCCGCTACGCGGTGTTTCTCTGCTCGTCAAGCGTCTTGAGCAAGTGATTTGCCTCGTCGATCAGCTGCTGAATTCGTTCGCTCGTCGGGTCGGCCGGGCGTCGACTCATCAGCACGCGCACCACGGTGAACGCGAGCGCGGCGCCCAGCCCGGCGACGCCGATCCACATCAGCGTGCGCGTGAGATTCTGCTGGCGGCGATCTTCGGAACGATCGGCTTCGGGTTGCTGGTCCATCGTGCGGTTTTGGTTCGGCCTTCCGCCAACGGAGACCCCTGACGCGTCGCGCCGCCGCCGCGGCCTTTCTCAGTAGAGGTTCCGGAAAGACCTGGTGTAATAGAGGTTGCCGCCCAGCGAGCGAGCCCATGATCAGCGAAACCGACGACCAGCGACAAGCCAGCGACGATCGCGCCACTGTGGTGTGGTCGCTTCTCGTTTCCGGTTTCATCAACCTCATGGTGTGGATGTTGGCTGCGTGGGGCGTGGCCTTGCGCTTGCACGCGATGATGGCGGCGCCGGAGCACCACCCGCAGGAAACGTTCATGGTCGCTTCGTCGTCGATTCACATCGCGCCGCATAGCCATCCGGTACCGCAGACGCAACCGGTGCCGGTCCGGCAGCAGCGCGCGCAGCCGCCGCCCAAAGCCCTCCCGCGCCGCGTGGTGAAGCAGCCGGAAGCACAGCCCACCGAGATCGCGCGGATCGAGCCGACGGCACCGCCCCAGCCACGCAGTGCACCGAAGAAAGTCCGGCAGGGGACGCTCGCCGAGCAGTTGGCGCAACAAGAGGTCGCATTTCAGCATGAAGCGCAGCAGCTCAACGCGCAGCAAGCTCCGCTCTCGATCGCGACGATCGATCCAAACCAGCGTGCGGCCGCGACGCGATCGTATCACATGAATTTTTCGGGGACCACCGAGCTGCAAGGTCACGGCGAAGGGTTCTTGATTCCGCTTCGAGCGTGGGGCGAAAATGGCATGCACTGTTACTACGGTCAATATCACTGGCTGTATCCGACCGGCGGCACGGAGGTCGCGAACATACCTTGGGCTTTCTGCTTCCCGCCGAATGACGATCCGATCGCGCGTGGGATTCGTGAGTTTCCGTTTCCGCTGCCGCTTCCCGGTTATCGCGTACCGGCGGGGACCTATCTGTATCCAATCGAGAAAGAGGTCTACGATTTCTGGCTCGCTCATCAGTGATTCGCGCGCGTTGTTAATGAAAATTGTGCGAGCGCACGCCGTCGGTGACGCCGCCATCCTCGAGTGGCCACGCAGCACGGGCGAGCAGGTCGATCGTCCCCGCTTCCTTCTGTAAGACCCCCTCGATCACGAGCATGTTCGAGGTGCGGATGACGCGGCGGTAACGTTCGTATACGTCCGGCCGCACGATCACGTTGACCAGACCCGTTTCGTCCTCGAGCGTCAGAAACACGAAGCCTTTGGCCGTGCCCGGCCGCTGGCGGGTGATCACCAAACCGCCGACGCGACAGAGCAGATGATTGGGCATCGCCTCCAGCCGCTGCGCCGAAATCACACGCTGCTCGTCGAGCTGCGCGCGAAAATGCGCCACCGCCTGCACCTTCGTCGTCACGCCCGTCGACCAGAGATCGAACGCGGTCTCTCCTTTCGGGGCGAGGGGCGCAAACTGCACCGCGGGCTCTTCGACCTCCATCAACTTCCCGAGCTCGCCGCGTGCCTCGCGTTCATCGAGCGCGCGCAGCGCCCACATCGCCTCGCGTCGCGATGCGAACCACGGCGCGAACGCCCCCGCGACCGCTAGATTCTCGATCGCCTCTTTTTCGAGCCGGGTGCGCTGCGCGAAGGCGAGCAGATCCGCAAAAGGTCCTTGCGCGAGCGCCGCTTCGAGCCGCTCCTTCTGCGCGCTGCCCAGGCCGCGCACGAGGTGAAACCCCAAACGCAGCGCGCCGTCCCTCTCCACGTGCGACCAATACTCGCTCGCGTTCACCTCGACCGGTTTCACCACCACGCCGTGCCGGCGCGCGTCGTTGACCAAGACTTCGGTCGAATAGAATCCCATCGGCTGCACGTTGAGGATCGCGGCCGCAAAGACCGCCGGAAAATGACATTTTACGTAGGCCGAGGCATAGGCGAGCAGCGCGAAGCTGGCCGCGTGCGATTCGGGAAATCCGTAATCGGCAAAGCCTTCGAGCATGTGGAAGAGCTGCTCGGCCGCCGGGCGATCGATCCCGTTCGCGACCATGCCCTCGACCAGCTTCGGATAGATCTCGCGCATCCGCTCGTGCGAGCGCTTGTGCCCCATCGCCCGGCGCAGCACGTCCGCTTCACCCGGCGTAAATCCCGCCGCCTCGATCGCCATACGCATACCCTGCTCTTGAAAGAGCGGCACACCCATCGTGCGCTCCAGTACCGGCTTGAGCTTCGGATGCGGATATGTCACCGGTTCGAGTCCCGCGCGCCGGCGCAAAAACGGATGCACCATCTGCCCTTGTATCGGGCCCGGCCGAATGATGGCAACCTGCATCACGATGTCGTAAAAGCACCGCGGCTTCATCCGCGGCAACATCGACTGCTGCGCCCGCGATTCGATCTGAAACACCCCGATCGTATCGGCCTTCGAAATCATCGCGTACGTGTCGCGATCGTCCGGGGGAATGGTGTGGAGCGCGAGGGGCTGCGTTGTCAGTCGAGGGAGGTGCATCAGGGTTATTGCCCGCGAAGACGCTCCTCGCGTCCTTCGAGGCATCGCCGCTTCGCGGCGATGCTCCTCAGGATGACAGTGTCTTCCGTCATCCTGAGGTGCGAGCCAAAGGCGAGCCTCGAAGGGCGCATCCTGCGAATGGCGCAAAACTTCGAGCCTTCGCTTGGCAACAGCCCTGATGCACCTCCGTCTCCTCTCGATCGGGCTCGGGATGCCACCTTCGCGTAGGCATCGCTTGTGAATCGAAAATGCTTCGCGCAAGAGCGAGAGCATGCCCAGGCCAAGCAGGTCGATCTTGATCAGGCCGAGTTCTTGCAGGTCGTCTTTGTCCCACTGGATGACGGTGCGGTCGCGCATCGTCGCCCATTCGATCGGGGCGACGCGGATCAGCGGATCGCGGGTGATCACCATGCCGCCGGAGTGGATGCCCATGTGGCGCGGAAAACCGTCGATGCGGCGGCAGAATTCGTCGAGACGCCGTGCGCGTTCGCCGAATTGCGCGGCGGCATCTTCGAGCGATTCGCGGGCGTCGTATTCTCTCGCGATTTCTTCGGTTTGTTCGATCGTGAAGCCGAGGGCTTTGGCGACGTCGCGCAGGGCCGAGCGCGTGCGGTAACTGATGACCTCGGCGGCCATCGCGGCGTTGCTGCGGCCGTAGCGTTCGTAGACGTATTGGATGACCTGCTCGCGGTCTTGATGCGCAAAGTCGATGTCGATGTCGGGAATCTCTTGCCGCTCTTCCGACATGAAGCGCTCGAAGAGCAGATTCATGCCGACCGGATCGACCGCGGTGATGCCGAGCGCGTAGCAGACTGCCGAATTGGCGGCCGATCCGCGGCCCTGGCAGAGCACACCGAGGCGATCGGCAGCCTGCACGATGTCCCAGACGATCAGGAAGTAGCCGGCCAGATCCATCTTGGCGATGATGCCGAGTTCGTATTCGAGTTGACGTTCGACGTTGGATGCGAGCGGCGTACCGTACCGATCGGCGGCGCCGCGATACACGAGTTCGCGCAGATAACTCTGGCGCGTGTAAGCCTGCCCTGAGCCCCTCGAAGGGTCGGGCACCGGAAAGAGCGGGAATTGCCCGGTCAGCCGTTCGAGCCGAAAGCGGCAGCGCTGTGCGATCGTCAGCGTCGCGTCGATCGCTTCGGGATAGGCACTGAAGACGGCTCGCATCGCCGCGGCGGATTTGAGATGGTATTCGGCGTTGGGACGCAAACGACGCTGCGCGCGGGCCGCCTCGAGCGTGATCGTTTCTTTGACGCAGGCGAGAATGTCGGCCAGCGGAGCATCCGCGCGATCGGCATAGACGACGCCGTTGGTCGCCACGTATGCCACGCGCATCTCCCGGGCCAGGCGAACGAGGCGCCGATTACGCTCTGCGTCGGCGGGGGCGAGGTGGTGCTGGAGTTCGAGGTAGCAGCGATCGCGAAAACATGCGCGCAGCGCATCGATCCGCGCAGGCTCGAGACTCTGCGAGAGCGCAACGAGCCCCTGGCTGCGGCCGTCGAGATCCTCGATCCGCAGCCGAGCGTCACCTTTGCTGCCGCGTAGCTGGGCGGTTGAGATCAGTTCGCACAGATTGGCATATCCGCGCGCGTCTTCGATCAGCAGCACCAGAGAGGTACCGTCCTCGAGGGTGAGCTCGCTGCCGATGATCGCCTCGATGCCCGCGCGGCGTGCGGCGCCCGCAAAACGTACCGCGCCGTAGAGCCCGTCGCGATCGGTCAACGCGATCGCCGTAAGCTCGAGTTCGGCCGCGCGGGCGATCAGCGTTTCCGGATGAGACGCACCTTCGAGAAAGGTGAAATTCGAGTACGCATGGAGTTCCGCATAGTTCACATCAGCGCCGCAGCCACGCAGAGCCTCCACTAATCATACGACCCTCGCAGATACCAGCGCTCGCCCTGGCGATAGATGCGGCAGATCTCGCCGTCCTCGAGCTGTACGTCGTACTCGTCGCGCACGACCGCGGCGGTGAACCATCCTTCCTCGATGCGCCACGGCCCCGCGCACTGCGTCACCGTGCGTTCACCGATCGTTGCCGGTTCGCCACGGCGGAGCCGCACGTCGATCTCGGTCACCTCGAGCAGGCGCAGTTGTGGAACGAGTCGCGTGGATTCGGCTTCGCCGAATCCGTAGCGTCCGGCCTTCGGCCGATTCGCGGGGAGCGTGAACGGTTCATAGGCGAAACGCTCTTCGAGCGGATGCGCCGCCCGGATCTGCGCCCGGCGCACGGGTTCACCGAGTACGGCCTCCAGACGCGCGAGCACGACTGCCACGTTCGCCCGATCGATTTCGTCGCCGGCAAGCAGCGGGATCGGTTCGCCCCCTTCTTCCAAGCCGAGCGCGCGCAAGCGCAGCCCGCAGATCGGCGCAGAAAAGCGCGCGCTCTCGAGTTTGACCCGGAGCACGTCGAGCATTGCACGCTCCTGCGAGGTCGCCGCGGCGAGCGCTACGTCGAAACGATCGGTCTGCGCATCCTCGAGTTCGATCTCGACTTGCAGCGCGCCGGCGCGTTTTCCGCAACGTTCGAGATCGTTGCAGATTCGCCCGATCAACACGCGTAAGGCGAAGACCACCGCCGCTTCGCTCTCGGCCGAACCTTCGCCGAGCATCGTCGCCTCGATCGACACCGCGTGACCGCGCGCCAGAAACGGCACACGATCGATTCCGCGCGCATGCTCGTGCCAACGGGCCGCATCGGAGCCGAAGCGCCGCACGAACGGACCGTGCGGTAGACGTGCCAGTTCGCCGAGCGTGTTCACGCCGAGAAGGTGCAAGCGTTCGATGATACCGGATTCGAGTTCGAGCACCTCGAGGGGCAGCGGGGCGAGGGCGCCGGCTTCGCGGCCGGATTCGATGACCGTACCGTCGCCGCTCCACGCAGCCGCATGCGCGCAGAAACGATTGGGTCCGGCGCCGATATGCAGCGGCAACTCGAACCGCACCAACTCCGCGCGAACGTGCGTGCTCCAAACCCGCGGATCACCGCGCATTCCGTGCATGTCGAGAAAGGCCGTACCCGACCCGGCATCCTCGATCAGCGGCGTGACCGCATCGAGCGCATCGAGCATCTCTTGCCAGACGATCTCGCCTAACGCGTAGTTGGGAACACGAACGCACGCGATCATCTGCTCACGCCCTCGTCACGGCCATAGACAACCGGCGGAGTCAGCGCTTTTACGAGAACCTCGCCGCTGCAGGCGCGTTTGTGTTTGCGCACTTCGGCATGCAGTTCGAACCCGGCAAAGACACCCCACAGCCCACGCGTTCCGCGCAGCACCGCCCGCTCCAGCCGGCATGCCAAGCGAACGCCGGCGACGACGCTCAGTTCGGCGCTCGCGCGGGCGGCGAGCACCACCAGGACGGTTCCGGTTCGCGCGGCAAGCTTGGCCAGACGAGCCCACACCGCCGCCCGTAACGCGCCCGCCGTCATGACCACGACCCGCGCGGTACGCGAGCGCAGTAGCAGATCCGCGGCCCGTGCGAGCGCCATCGGCGTCGCAGCCGGAACGATCAACAGCCGGTCCAGCCGTACACCGGCCGCCGCCAGTGCGGGCGGATAGAGCTCGCCTCCGTCGATCACCGCTCCCAGCCCGTGGCGCGTGCCTTGGGCGAGCAGCGCGGCAGCGATACTCCGGCAGCCGGCGCTGCCGCAGCCCTCGATCGTGAGCAGCGTACCGTACGGAATGCCCCCGCCGAGCAGCGCGTCGATCGCGGGGATGGCGGTTGAGAAGAGCGGCTCCCGAGCCAAGCGGAGAGCTCCCGCACCTGCCGAGAAGCGGGTTTTGAGGTCCTGGAAACCGGCGCGTGCGGGAAGCATGGGTCCCCATCCTAATCGAACATATGTTCGGTAGTCAAGACCCCGCCGGGCACCGAAGCCCCGAGCGCATGCCCGACGATCGTATCGTGGAATGGGCCTGCGGGCTGGTCAAACACGACGTCCACACCTTTGAGCGGGCGCGGAAGCGGTTTTTGCGTCAACCCAGCGCCAAACGTCTGCACGACCTGCGCACCAGCGCGCGCCGTCTACGCAGCCTGCACGAAGATCTGCACGAAGCGATTCCGTCGTTTTCGATCAAGCGCTTGCGCCACGTGATCGACTTGACCGGAGAAGCACGCGATGCGGAGGTGTTGCGCGAGGCGCTGCGCGATGCGCTCGACGTGCGAGAGCGCCGCGCCGCCCGCGGCATGCTGCGCGTACTGCGGCGGCGCGAACGCGTCGCATTGCGACTCATCGTACGCGCACTCAAACACATGCGATCGTGGCCGTCGTGAAAGCTCGTCGCATCGACCTCTCCGATGCCTGCGGCGTCGACGACGCCATGCGCCGCATCGCGATCGTCCGCTTTGCCGAAGTGCTCACGCTCGTTCCGGCGCTACGCCGTGGAAAAGTGCGGGATCTACACGATCTGCGCATCGCCTGCAAACGCCTACGTTATTCGCTCGAGCGTTTCACGCCGCGCGAGCCGGCACTGCTCGAAGCGGCAAGCCGCTTGAGCCAGTTGCAGGACGCACTCGGCGACCTCCACGATCGCGATCTTCTGCTCCCGGCGCTCTCGAAGGATCTCCACGTTACCGCGCAACGCATACGCATGCAACGCGAGGACGCACTCGCGCGCGCGCGCGCTCTCTGGCGGGATGCATTCGCGCCCTATGGGCCCTTCGAAGGGTTGATGCGCTTTACCGGGCTCGGCTACGGATTCGGCGACGGCGTCGCGGGCTGAGAATCACAGTACTTGGTCGTGGTGATGATCGTATCGGCCAGAGGAGCTTCGTGCTTCTTACTCTGATCCTGCGTCCAGACGACGCCGTCCTTGAGACGTCTGATCGGATTGTAGCCCAAGGCAAGGCCCGGAATTCGCGTTGGATCGATCTCGTAGGAATTCGGTGTCAAGCCTGCGTTCAGCGCGAGATTGTCGAACATCTCCGGTTTGGTCGGATCGGGCGTCGGCCCGACCAGCTGCTGCAGCGCCGGATCGGCCTGGCCGTTCGGACCGGTGTTGATCGAGGAGAGATAGCCGAAGCCTTCGTGCTGCATGCCGCTGAGCTGCTGCGTGTCGACGAAACCGTTGATGATGTCGATCGATGCTTGCTGATCAGCTAGCGCTTTGAGCATCTGCGTTTTTATCTGAATCAACCGAGCATCGTCGGGGTTCTGCGCGACGGCGGGGAAAACCGACGGATCTTCGAGCAATTTTTGAATCGCGAGCGCGTTTTGTACCAGCGGCTGAACGAGATTTTCCAGATGCAGGACTGCGATGTTCTGCCCGACCTCGTTATCCTCGCCGGCTCGCTGGATGTATTCCTGGAAATAACCCGGGCTTTTGGCGATCGCCGCGTCGTTCTGGATCATCATGCCCAGCGCGGGTTTGATCTTGGTCACGAGCGCGCTACAGAGCGGACGCGAGATCGTGTGATAGATTTCCGGCAGGTACGGGGTGGACGTCGGAGCCGGAGCCGGCGTAGCCGAGCCGGCACCGGTGGCGGCAAAGAGGACGGCCAGGAGCATCGCAAGCGGCGCAATACGCATAGGGGACATTCTACTACGGCAACGCAAGAGAAAGCCTGCCGTGACGGCGGACTCTGAGGAAACCCGGCACTACGCGCCTACGGCTTGCTCCCCGATTTGCTCGAGCGCCTGTTTCTCTTCGCCCGAGATCACCATCGTGAGATCGAGCATGATGATCAGGCGTTCGTCCATCTTTCCGACGCCCTGGATGTACTCGGTGCCGACGCCCGCGATCATTTCCGGCGCGTCTTCGACGTTTTCAATCGGGATGTTGAGCACTTCGCTTACCGAGTCGACGACGATGCCCACGCGCTTATTGCCGATTTCCGTGACGACGATGCGGGTGCTCTTGGTCGCGTCGATGCGTTTCATCCCGAAGCGCGTGCGCAAGTCGATGATCGGGATGAGCTGACCGCGTAGATTGATGACGCCTTCCATGAACTTGGGCGCACGCGGAACGTGCGTGATCTCGACCATGCGAATGATTTCTTGTACTTGCGAGATGTCGACGCCGTACTCTTCGCTGCCCAAGCGGAACGAGACGACCTGGACCACCTCGCCGGAGAGCTGTTGCTTCTTTTCTTCTTTTGCTTCTGCCATGATGATTGATCCCTAGGTTCCTAGACGCCTGAGTACTCTGCGCGCGCCACTCTTCCGCCCGCGTACGCCTCGCTCACCAGCGAATGCACGTCGATGATCAGCGAGATCGAGCCGTTGCCCAGAATCGTCGCGCCCGAGATTCCGGCGATTCTGCCGACGACGTCGGAGAGCGGTTTGATGACGATTTCTTGCTCGCCTTCGAACGAGTCGACCACCAAACCTACCTGGCGGCCTTGCAGCCCCACGATGACGATCATGACCTTGTCGGGATCGCGCTCGCCGCCGAGTTCGAAGAATTCGGCGATGCGCACCAATGGCACCACCTGTCCGCGCAACGTGATGACCTCGTTGCCGTGAACCGTGCGCACATCGCTCATCTCGACGCGCTGCGATTCGATGACCGAATCGAGGGGAATCGCATACAACTCATCGACGACCCGGACGAGAAGCGCTTGAATGATCGCCAACGTGAGCGGCAGTTTGATCGTAAAGCGCGTACCTTGTCCGGGCGCGGTGTCGACGTCGAAAATGCCTTTCAGACGTGAGATGTTGCGCTTGACCACGTCCATGCCGACGCCGCGGCCACTGACGTCGGAGACGACCTCCGCGGTCGAGAAGCCGGGGGTGAAGATCAGCTCGATGATCTCGCGGTCGCTCAAGCGATCGTCGGCCGAGATCAGCCCCTGCTTGATGCCGCGCGCGCGAACCTTCTCGAGGTTGATTCCGCCGCCGTCGTCCGATACTTCGATGATGATCTGATTGCCTTCGTGATAGGCGTTGAGCGTGATCGTTCCGACCCGCGGCTTGCCGAGCTTCTCGCGTTCGTCGGGTGGTTCGATCCCGTGATCGACGTTATTGCGCAGAAGATGCATCAGCGGCTCGCCGACTTCGTCGACGATCGTCTTGTCGAGATCGGTTTCGGCGCCGGAGATCACCAGCGCAACCTCTTTGCCGCGCGCCTTGGCAACGTCGCGCACCAGGCGCGGGAACCGGTCGAAGACTTGACCGATCGGCACCATGCGCACTTTCATGATCGACTCTTGGATCTCGTTGGTAGTGCGCGCCAACAAGGCTGCCGAATCGGCGAGATCCTTCGCCAGCGGCGCGATGATGCCCGACGACGCGGTGGCCGACTTGCCGACCTTGTCGTTCATGAGGCGCTCGAGCGTGCTCGCGATATCGGAGATGCGCGTGCGGTTGATCACCAGCTCACCGACCAGATTCAAGAGCGAGTCCAGGCGCTCGATGTCGACGCGAATCGTTTGGTGGATCGAGGAGCGCTTTTGTTCCGCGTTGGGGGAAGCGGCGGCGCCGCTCGCGGCAGCGGGCGCCGCTGCTGCAGCCTTGGTCTTTTCCGGTTCGGCGACGAACGGAGGCGGCGCGGCGGACGCGGGAGCGGCGGGCGCGGGTTCTTCGAAGGCCGGCACCGCTGCTGCCGCGCTCTCCTTTTGGGCCGCGGCTTCCGCCAGCAGCCGCTGGACCTCGGCTTCGAACGCCTCGACGTCGTCAGGACTGCCTTGCTTCTGTTCGGCCGCGTGCACTTCTTCGAACGATTGCTCCTGACCGGTCCGCCCCTCGATCACGTGCGCCGTCTGCTCGTAGATCGAGGTGAACTTATCGAGCTTTTCGATGTACTCTTCGACGCCGGTGGGAGAGGGCTGATCGGCGATCGCCGCCTCGACCAGCTCGGTCAGCAGGTCGCGCCCCGAGAAGAGAATGTCGACCACGCTCTCCGAAAGCGGCATGCGATCCTTACGCAGTAAGTCGCACAGATTCTCGAGCTTGTGCGCCAAATTCTGCACGTCGGTAAACCCGAGCATGCCGGCACTGCCTTTGACGGTGTGCAGAGCCCGGAAGAGCGAGTTGACGATCTCCGGATCGCTCTCGCCGGTCTGAACGAACTCTTCGAGCTTTAAAAGATCGGCATCGATCTGTTGAAGCAGTTCCTCAGCCTCGTCGCGGAAATACGAGATGAACTCTTCCCTATTAAAAAGTTCATCCGACACAGGAGTAATCCCCGAGCGAGGACCGCTGCTCGCAGTCGTTCGCGACGATGCCTGCAGCGGCGTGCGCGCCGCGAGCGGTGGTCACCGAGCGAAAACTCGAAGTTTTTGCGCCATTCACAGGATGTGATCTTCCTCTGAATGTGGCGCAAAAACTCGGTAGCAGGAGCGGCGCAGGATGCGGCGCGAGGAGCGGTTTCGCGGGTGACCGCCGCTCGCGGCGTCCAGAGCCGCGCAAGGCTTATTCCACTCCGAAGACGGAGAGCAGGGGCCCGAGCGAGCCCGTCTCGGGAATCAAAATAAATTGGCCCGCGACTTCTTTTTCTTTGTCCAAGAACGAAGACTCGATGAGGAAGACGTCCTGATCGGGCAGGATCGACATCAGCGTGCGAAACGCCGCCTGCACCGTGCCGTACGAGAGCGTCGGGACGGAGGGCAGCAAGTTCGATCCGGTGAGCTGGATGATCGCGGTGAGGTACGAACCGGCGATGATGTTGCCCAGCTCCTTGAGCGTCGAGTCCGCGATCGAGTCGAAGATCTGAATGTCGCCGATCACGCGATGCAGGAACTGGCTGACGAAGTCGAGCGCTTGTTCGCGATCGAAGAGTACGACCATTTGTCCGGGGGCTTCGCCGCGCACGTACATGTGCAGCGCCGCGACGGTACGGTTCTCGTGTCCGACGCGTGAGGCCAGATCTCGGAACTTGATGACGTCGATGCGGGGCTCGGAAAGATTGATCTTGGTATTGAGCAGTTGCGATAGCGCGGTCGCCGCATGCCCGGCTCCGATGTTGCCGACCTCTTTGAGCGCGTCCTTTTGGAGATCGTTGAGTTGCATGCCGCCGCCGCTCATGATAGTACCTTTTGAATCGTTTCGAGGATCTTCGGCGGCTGGAAAGGCTTGGTGATGAACGACTTCGCGCCGGCCTGAATGGCCTCGACCACCAGCGCCTGCTGGCCCATCGAGGTACACATGATGATCTTTGCGTTCGGATCGTTGGCGACGATCTGCTTGACTGCGGTGATCCCATCCATCTCGGGCATGACCATGTCCATCGTCACGAGGTCGGGCTGAAGCTGCTTGTACTTCTCGACCGCCTCGACGCCGTTTTGGGCTTCCCCAACGACTTCAAAGCCGTTCTTGGAAAGGATCCCCTTGATCATCATCCGCATGACGACGGCATCGTCGACGATGAGGACTCTCTTGCTCATCCAATGCTCCCAAGACGAGGTGCAAAAACGTGACTCGATCCTCTGAACTGGATCGGCCAAAGGATAGGGGTACTTTATAGATAGGTCAGGCCAATCCCCGGCTGCGTAGTTCGGCCTGGCGCCGGTTGATGAAGTCGATGATGGCCTGGTCTTCGTCCGGCCGCAGCCCCTGGAAGCGCAGCCCATGGGAGAATTTGCCCGACTTCTCGATCTTTTCGTGGCGCATGACTTCGCCGAGCAGGGTCAAGGGCGCATCGACCTTCAGCCGCAACTTGACCTCGACCGTCGTATGGAGCCGGATCTCCCGGTCGAGGATGAGCGAACAGCCGCCGCGGCTGATGTCCCGGATCGTCGCCCGGGCGAATTCCCCGTTTCCGACGCCTCCGGGCGCGAAACGCCATTCGCCGGTGACGATCGCGTCGAGACGGACGTTTTGGCGCTTCTGGGCGCCGGTCGCGGCGCCGATCAAGTTGAGCCTGCGGGGCGGATCGAACTGGGTGCTCGTCGCGGTGACCGCGGCGATCTTTGTTTCCATCCGGTAGCGGCCGGCAGCGGCATTATAGATCAGAACCGCAACTTCGCCGACCTTCCCGAGCGCGTCGCGGGTGACGATGCCCTTGGCGCCCACCGATTCCACCGTGACCGATCGCGCGGGACGGCCGCCGACCACGACGTCGACGAACGAGTGGAGTTGAGGAAGCTTCGTCGGGGACACCGCACCCCCGCGCCCTCCAAAAATCGATTTGAACATTTAGCTCTTCGCTTCCGCGGTCTCTTCGGTCGCGGTGATTTGACCGATCGATTCGACCCGCAGACCCGGTGCAATCTCCGAATACGAGAGGACGACCAATTGTGGTGCCGCGCGTTCGGTAAGCCGCTTGAGGGCCAAACGCACGGAGGGTGAACATAGCACGATCGGCTGTAAGCCGGCGTTCTGTGCCACCGCGATCTGTCGCGTCAACGACGTGTAGATCCGTGAGACCGTATTCGGGTCGAGCAGCGCAAAGGCATCCTCGCCGCGACGCACCGCTTCCGAGAGCAGTGACTCGAGCCGCGGGTCGACCGTAATGACCGAGAGCAACCCGTCTTCGGCGTACTCGGCCGAGATGTGACGTGCGAGTGCGGCGCGAACTTTTTCGGTGAGAAAGTCGACGTCCTTGCTGACGCGCGCCGCATCGGCGAGCGTTTCGAGAATCATCACGAGATTGCGAACCGGAATGCGCTCGCGCAAGAGGTTTTGCAAGACTCGCTGCACTTCACCGACGGTCAGCAGACCCGGGACCAGTTCTTCGACCACCACCGGATAATGCGACTTGACGTTGTCGAGAAGAGCGGACGTCTCTTGACGGCCGAGCAGATCGGGAGAATGCGATTTGATCAGCTCGGTGAGGTGGGTCGCGATCACGCTGGTCGGATCGATCACCGTGTAGCCCGCCATCTCGGCTTCGCTGCGCGCGCTCTCGGCGATCCACAGCGCGGGCAGACCGAACGCCGGCTCGGTCGTCGGAATGCCGTCGATCGGTGCGGTCGCGGTGCCGGGGTTCATCGCGAGCAGGCGGCTCACCATCACTTCGGCTTGCGCGACTTCCAGCCCGTAGATCTTGACCAAGTAGCTGTTCGGACGAAGTTGCAGGTTGTCGCGCACGCGGATGGGCGGAACGGCGATGCCCAGATCGCGCGCGGCGTGACGGCGAATCAGCGTGATGCGCTCCAAAAGATCGCCGCCCTGATTGACGTCGACCAACGGAATCAGCCCGAAGCCGATCTCCAACTCCATCGGATCGTAGGAGAGCAGGGGTACGACGCTCTCCGCGGCTTTGGTGGCGGGCTGTGCGCCCGGCGCGCCGCCCTTGGCGGCGACTTTTCGCTCCGCGGTCGCTTCCGCCGCGCCTTCGCGGCGCGCAAAGTAGATGATGAAGAGCAGCGCGGAGATGCTGAGCAACAGCCAGCGATCCAGGCCCGCCAGGCCAAAGAGAGCGGTGATGATCGCGGCGATGAGCAGTGCGCGAGGCTGGGCGGTCAACTGTTTGGTGATGTCGCTGCCGAAGTCCGATTCGGCGGCGGCGCGGGTAACGATGATGCCGGTTGCTGTCGAAATCAGCAGCGCCGGAACTTGCGTGACGATACCTTCGCCAACCGTGAGCAGCGTGAACTTCTGAAGCGATTCTAGGATCGTGAGATGCTGCTGGGCGACGCCGACGATGAAGCCGCCGATCGTATTGATCGCAACGATGATGACGGCTGCGATCGCGTCACCACGCACGAACTTGCTCGCACCGTCCATCGCGCCGTAGAAGTCGGCGGCGCGCTGAATATCCTTACGGCGTTGCCGCGCCTCGGCCTCGGTAACCAAGCCGGCGTTGAGATCGGCGTCGATCGCCAGCTGTTTACCGGGCATCGCGTCCAACGTGAAGCGCGCCGCGACTTCGGCGACACGGCCCGCGCCGTTGGTGATGACGACAAACTGGATGATGATCAAAATGAGGAAGATCACGAAGCCGACGGCGTAATTTCCCCCGACGACGATCTGACCGAAGAAGTTGATCACCTCGCCCGCGTATCCGTGCAGCAGAATCGCTCGCGTTGCCGTGATGTTGAGCGAGAGCCGGAAGAGCGTTACGATCAGCAGCAAGGTCGGGAACGCCGAGAACGCGAGGGCGTTCTCCGTATAAAGGACCGTCGCGATGATCACCAGCGCCAGCGTGATGTTGATCGAAAGCAAGACGTCCAGCAAGAACGGCGGGATCGGAACGATCATCAGCACGACGAGCATCACCGATGCGCCTGCGATCAGGATCGGTGTGAAGCTCGTGAGCCGTTGGAGAAGGCTCCCGCCGCTCGCGGCGGCCGGCGCTCGCGCGGACACTATGCGATTATCTTTCGCTTGAGCTTGTAGACGAACGCGATCACTTGGGCCACGGCCGCGTACAGGTTGGGCGGAATCGGGTGATTGAGTTCGACGCGTTCGTAGAGCGTGCGCGCAAGCGGCGGGTTCTCCATAATCGGAATGTCGTGCTCGGTGGCGATGTCGCGGATCCGTTTGGCGAGCAGATCGGCGCCTTTAGCGATCACGACCGGCGCGTCCATTTCTATTTCGTCCCACTCGAGCGCCACCGCGTAATGGGTCGGGTTGGTAACGACGACGGTCGCGCGCGGCACCGCGTGCATCATGCGACGCCGAGCGAACTCGCGCTGGCGCTTCTTCAACGCCGCTTTGGCTTCGGGATTTCCCTCGGACTGACGGTACTCGTCCTTGACCTCTTGTTTGGTCATCTTCAGGTTTTCTTCGAGCTGCCAACGCTCGTACGCGTAGTCGAGCACTCCGACGACGACCAGGAACAAGCCGAACTTCCACGCGATGTTGAAGATCACTCCGAAGGTCAGGCCGATCACGCCGGCCGGATCGGTCTGTCCAACCTGCGCGAACAATCCGATATTGCTCGAAATCGTCGTGTAGAGAATGATGGCGACCGCAGAGAGTTTGAGCAGCTGCTTGGCCAGATTCACGCCGATCCGTTTCGAGAAGATGTTCTGGAAGCCGTTGATCGGATTGAGCTTCGAAAAATTCCACTTGAAGGGCGTCGAGGTGGCCACGAATCCGAACTGCAGCAGGTTCGCGCCGATACCGGCGACGATGGCGATCGCGAACGTGATGAGCACGACCCATCCGATGCCGTTGGAGGCTTGCATGAACAAGAGGATCGTCGACTGGTAGGTCGGATCGGCGTGGTCGGCGATGCGCGAAAAGTAAGCTACGGAGGAGTCCTGAAGACCACCCAGCATCGGCATAAAGAGAGCGTGTAACGTCAAAACGACCGACAGGAAGATCACTGCCCCGGCTAAGTCCACACTACGCGGGACTTGACCGCGTTGGCGTGCTTCTTGGCGTCGTTTCGGTGTGGCCTTCTCGGTTTGTTCCGGTTTAGCCATCGAAATCGTTCGCGAGCATGCTCATAAAGGTTTTCGGCGGCACGTCCCTCATTCTGAGACGGCTTGAGGCGGGTGATGGGTCACAGGTTGCGTGGAGGTAAGCGGGAAGGGGGCCGCGGCCTGCCAATAAGGGAGGCTGACCCGAAACGACCCGTAGGAGAGCAACTTGAAATATACGCTGGTCTTGGCCGGCGCGGTGGCCGCCGCGCTCATGCTTGGCGGCTGCGGAAAGACGACTCCGGTTACAAGCGGCACGGCATCCCCGAGCCCGACGTACTCCCCCACCGTGAGTGCCGAATATCCGATTCCCACCGCGAACGCGAAGCCGGCCGGCATCACCCGGACCTCGACCGCCCTCTGGTTCACGGAGGAGGCGGCCGACCAGATCGGGGCGCTGAGCGAGGCCGCAACGATCTCCGAGTACCCGGTCCCCACGGCCAACGCCAAGCCGCTCAACATCACGCTGGGGCAAGATGGGAATCTCTGGTTCACCGAGTTCGCGGGCGCGCAGATCGGGAAGGTCTCCCAGAGCGGCACCAGCTTCGTCGAATGCCCGCTTCCCACCGAGGGCGGCCTGACGCCGACTCCGTTCGGCATCGCCGCCGATAACCAAGGGAATCTGTGGGTCACCGATCCCGGAACCAATGGCCTCTGGATGGTGACGACCGGCTGCGTCGCTACTTTTTTTGCGCTTCCGATCAGCAACGCCGGGCCGGAATCGATCACGGCCGGGCCCAACGGCGCGCTGTGGTTCGTCGAGACGAACGCGAATGAAATCGGCGAGATCCCCAGTACCGCAACCAGCGCGAGCCAAATCCAGAGCTTCCCGATCAACACACCCAATGCCGGCCTGGGCGTGATTGTCACCGGTCAGGACGGCGCGCTTTGGTTCACCGAGACCAAGGCGGACAAGCTGGGCCGCATGCTCACCACGGGTCAGGTTACCGCCGAAACGACGCTGACCGGCGTGACCTCGCCGTACGGACTGGTTTCCGCGCCCGACGGCAACTTCTACATCGCCGACCAGACCAGCAGCGCCATCGTGCAGTATCTCGCCTCGAGCGGAACGGTCACGAGCTACCCGACGAAGACCCCGAACGCCGGCCCGTTCTGGCTCACGATCGGCCCCGACAACGAAGTCTACTTCACCGAACAAACCGCGAATAATATCGGCCAGTTTAGATATTTTTAGCGCCGCTTTCCGGTCGGGCGCTACATGCCGCGTCGGGTCGCTCGTCGCGCGACGTCGTGTCGCGCTCCTGCTACGCTGCGCTCGCGCCACCTGTAACGGAAGAATTTTGACCTCCTGTCAATGGCGCTCGCGTCAGAGTCCCCTCCGCAGCACGTAGCGCCCGCCGGAAGCCGCGCTACAACTCGGTCCACGATTGGAGGATGGCCGTCATGGAGGACGCAGGCCTCTCATGGCGGCGTCCATTTGGCCGGCGACGTCTTGAAATATTTCCGGTCCTACCACTGCCAATAACGGGATCGAGATCGCCATCATCGTCAGCCCGACGGCGACTTGGATCGGCAGGCCGATGACGAACACGTTCATCTGCGGCGCGACACGCGCCATGAACGCCAACATCACGTTGGTGAGAAAGAGCGCGACGACCACCGGCGCCGAGATGCGGAAGACGATCAGAAACGCCTGCGAAAAGAACAGCGTGAGATTTCCGGCGACGGCGGGGTCGAGGTTGATGTAGGGTAACGGGACCAGATTAAATGAGCCCGCGATTCCCTGAATCAGGAAATAGTGCGAGTCGGTGGCCAGAAAGATCAGGGTTGCGAGCGCAAGCTGGAACTCGCCGATGATCGTGATGTTCTGCTGCGTCGTCGGATTGATGACGTTGGCGATGGCAAACCCGATCTGCAAATCGATCAATTCGCCGGCAAATTGAATTCCCGTAAATACCAGTGATGCGATAAAGCCGACGATGACGCCCAGCAAGACCTGCGCACTCGCTCCCACCAGCAATTCGAAGGCGCCGCCGGCCAGATGCGGATGCGGAACCGTGCGATAGATGATGAACGAGATCAACGCCCCCAAACCCAGCCGCAACTGCGATGGGAATTGCGCCGACGAGATGACCGGAAAGAGAAAAAGCATCGAGCTGACCCTCAGGAAGATCAGCAGAAAGACCTCGAACTGCTCGGTCGTCAGCCCGAAGAGATGCATTACTTCACAAAGGCGGGCAGGCTCGAGAAAATGCGCGCGGTGAAATCGGTCAGCATCGCAAGAATGAAGGGGGCGAAAAAGAGCAGGGCGAGCGCAGAGACGACGATCTTCGGAATGAACGCCAACGTCGGCTCTTGGATTTGCGTCACCGCTTGAAAGAGCGAGATGGTCAGGCCGACGATCATGCTCAACAGTAAAACGGGAGCCGCTGCGATGAGCGCGACAAATATTGCTTGTTGACCGATCGAAACCACGTCGCCGAACGTCACGTGTGGAAACTCTGGAAGAGCGCGCTGACGACCAGATCCCAGCCGTCGACGAGGATGAAAATGAGGACTTTGAACGGCAGCGAGATGATCACCGGCGGAATCATCATCATGCCCATCGACAGGAGGATACTCGCGGTGACCATGTCGATGATGATGAATGGAATATAGATCGCGAAGCCGATCTCGAAGGCCGTCTTCAGTTCGGAGAGTACGAAAGCGGGCACGAGCAAATAGGTCGGAACGTCGCGTTGAGAGGCGGGGCGCGGCTCCTTCGAGATCGAGTAGAAGAGCTGGATGTCCTTCACACGCGTCTGCTTGAACATGAAGGTGCGCAGCGGCTGCGCCGCGCGGTCCAAGGCAACCGATTGACTGATCTTCTTCTGTAGATATGGCTGGACCGCGTTGGTGTTGATTTGCCGGATGACCGGGTTCATCACGAAGAACGTCAACAACAAGGCAAGTCCGACGAGCACCTGGTTGGGGGGCGTCTGCTGCGTGCCCATGGCGGTGCGCACGAACGAGAGCACGACGATGATCCGGGTGAACGAGGTCGTCATCACCAGCAACGTCGGCGCGAGCGTAAGCACCGTGAGGAGCAACAGTACCTGCAGCGCGCCGACGACCTGCTGCGGATTGTTCGTCTGACCCAATCCGATGTTGATGTTGGGTACCGGCACGGTTGGAGCGGTGGGCGCCGTCTGCGCGATCGCAAGCGCCGGGAGCACCCAGAGCAGGCCGATCACGGCCGCCGAGAGGCCCAGAAACGGAGCATGCCGCCTCAAACAATCCAATAGCGCACGAAGGCGCGGGTTACGGGCCCTAGGGTTTTCCACGCAGCGATTTCACCAGGTCGGCGAGCGATTTCTGCGTCGCGCCGAAGAGCGCGCGCTGCGTCTGCAGCCAGGCCTCGACTTCTTCGGCCGGCAGCTCGACCAGCGAGTTGACGTGGCCTTGGCCTCCGCCGACCAGGAAGTACCGATCGCCGACTTTGATCACGTGCAGCGCGGAGTGTTGCGAGAGTGGCGTCGACTCGAGCACCGTTACCAGCCGCCGGTTCGCCGATGTTAGGATCCGTCCGCGCGAGAGACCGCGTACAACAGCATAAAGGCCGCCGAGCAGCAGCGCGACGACCAGGAGTGCAAAGACGTAGTTGAGCCAAAAGCTCGCGGACATTATGGCGCCGTCAGGAACTCGTCTGCGGATTGAGTTCGCTGATCTTCACGGCGTACTTGTCGTCGACGACCACGACTTCGCCGCGCGCGATGAGGATGTTGTTGACATAAAGATCGATCGGTTCGGCAGCGAGTTTGTCCAGCTCGAAGACACTGCCGGATTGCAGTGAAACCACTTCGCGCAGCGGCATCACCGTCTTCCCGAGCACAGCGCTGATCTGGAGCGGTACGTCGTGCACGAGATCGAGGTTGGCTTGACCCGGCTGCGCCGGGCGCGGCGCCGTCGGCTGCATCGTCGTGTATGCGACGTTTTGGGCGTTCGCCGGCGCCGCGGCTGCACGCTTGGGCGCCGCGGTGGCGGCCGCTTCCGCCGGCGGGGCTTTGGCGGTGTTCTCGGCTCCGGTCGTCGCATTGAGCCCCAGCTTCGAGAGGGTGATGGCGGCGAAGTCGATGCTGATTCGCGAGCTCAGGTCCGATCCGACGTCGATCGCTCCGCTATAGGAAATGAAAGGAGGCGGCGGAAGGAGCGTCGCGTCGTTACACAGAGAGGCGTGCGCGCCGTCGCTCGACGTGCCGATCGCTTTGGCGAGTTCCTCGACCATCGCGCTTGCGATCTGAGAAACCGTTTCCGAGGCAATCGACATCTGCATCGGGCCCATCTCGGTTACGTCGTCGCCCCCGCCGAGCATGACCCCGACGATCTGCTGCATGTCCGCGGTTGGGAAGCGCACGACGAGCTGCGCCCCCAGCGACGGAATCGTCGCCAGCGAAACCAGCTCGTCGCCGTCGGTGCGGATCGATCCGTCGTGATCGTTTCGCGTCGCGGCGCCGGCACTCGCGGTCTGCTCCACCAGCCGGCCGAGCACGGCGCCGGCGGCTGCCAGCATTGCATCGGCGAGCTGCTGTGTATCGGGCATACGCTATTCGTCCTCGCTCGAAAGAACGTGAGAGACCTGCACCGTCAACTGGTCCTTATTGATGCCGGGAAAGACGCGGAACTTTTCCCGTTCGTTGACCATCGCGGAGAGCGGCTCGTTGGTCAACTTATCGAAGACGACGATGTCCCCTTCCTGCAACGCGACCAAATCGCGCAATGAAACCGTCGTTTTGCCGAGTTCGACCTCGATCTCGACCGGTGCACGTTCGACGTTTCGAGTCAGCTGCGCAATGTCTTCCTCCGTCATGCCTCGCCCGGCCACGACCGTCGGTGACCATTGGAACTCGGTGAGCTGTTGTCCGATCGACTGGAGAACGAGGTAGGGTAGGCAGAAATTCATCACTCCGGCCATGTCGCCGATCTTGAGCTCCATCGAAATGTAGGCGACGATCTGATCGAGGGGAATGATCCGCGGGATGAACTGCGGATTCGAATCGAGCGCCTCGATCTTCAGCGAAAGCGTCAAGAGGTAGTTCCACGATTCGCGGTAGCTGTTGAGCATCCGCGCCATAAAGCGCTGCATCAGCGTGCGCTCGATATCGGTGAGATCGCGAAGCTTGTTCGGGAACCAGCCGGGCCCGCCCAGCAAACGGTCGATGATCGAAAAGACCAGATTCAGGTCCACCTGGACGATGCCGCTTCCAGGCAGCGGATCCATCGAAAAGATGCCTAAGATCGACGGAATCCCGATCGAAGCGATGAAGTCTCCGTAACTTATCTGTTCGATCGAAACGATCGTCGCTTCAACGCGAGTTCGCAAGTAGACCGAGAGCGAGTTGTTGAGCAGCCGGGTAAAGTTCTCGTGCAGTGTGCGCAGAGTTTGCAACTGATTGTTCGTGAACTTATCGAGCCGCTTATTGAAACGAAAATCGAACGACTTGACACGGCGGCCGTCGATCGCTTCCTTTGCCGGGACCGCTCCTTCGCCGGAGAGTTGATTGATGAGGGCATCAATCTCTTCTTGTGAAAGACTTGACATGCGTGCGCTTTTACTAACCTTTCCCGGTATCTAAAGATGAGCCGCCGTTCAAGATCACGATGTCGACGCGGCGGTTGATCTGCCGCTGTGCGTCCGTTGCGTTCGCATTGCGCGGACGATATTCACCATAACCGGTGGCGCGGACGCGGCTGGGCGAGATACCCTCGTGCTCGACCAGATATCGGGCGACGCCGACGGCGCGCGCGGCGGAGAGCTCCCAGTTCGTCGGATATTGCGACGTCGCGATCGGCACGTTGTCGGTATACCCCTCGACCGCTATTTGGTCGTTGTTGCGTTTGAGCAGCGGCGCGAGCTCGTCGAGCACGGCCAATGTCTGCGGCCGCATCTCGGCGCTGCCGCTATCGTAGTACGATTTGTCGGAAAGCAGCGAAACCACCAGCCCGCGTGACGTCGCGTGGATCTGGACCTGTTGCTCGAGATGACTCTCCTTGACGTATTTCTCGAGCTCTTTCTCGATTGCCGGGATGCTGGAGCTCGCCTCGAACGACTGCGAGCCGTTGGCGCCGCCGTTCGGCGGCTGATTGACCGACCAGGTATTGTTGAATCCGGCGGAAACGGATTTTGCGAACTGCTGGACCTTGACGCGGCTGATCGTGGACATGGCGAAGAGGATGATGAACAACGCCAGCATGAGAGTGATCATGTCGGCGTAGGTCAGCAGCCAGCGCATCATGCCGGCGGTCTCGAGTTTTTCCTCGGATCTCTTGCGCGGCCGACTCGATTCGGCTGCCCGGGCTGCACTCTTGATCGGTTGTGCCATCGTTTACGTCAGCCGCATCGCGGTTACGCCGACGAAGCCGAGTATCCGGCCTCGCCCGCAATCGCTCCCCCTTCTTCGACCTCGCTCTCGCGGTCCTTGGGATCGATGAAGGCCAGCAGCTTCTCTTCCAGCAAACGCGGATTGTCGCCGGCCTGGATTGCAAGTATTCCTTCGATCATGATCTCGCGCATCAGCAGCAATTGACCGTTGCGTTCCTTGATTTTGGTGGCGATCGGCAGCCACAGCAGATTCGCGAACATGATGCCGAAGAACGTCGCGACGAACGCCTCCGCGGTCGCGACGCCGATCGTGCCCGCAACGTTGGTGCTATTGCTCATCTCGGAAAGACCTTTGAGCATGCCGATCAAACCGAGCACGGTACCGATGATCCCCAGCGTGGGCGAATAGCCGCCCAGATTCATGAACACCTGCTCGGCCTTGGCGCCGCTCTCTTGGGCGCTGCTGACTTCGGTTTCCAACACCTTGCGGATGATCTCGGTATCGCGACCGTCGATCACGAGCTGAATGCCCTTGCGCATGAAGTCGTCGTCGAGCGCCGCAGCCTCGTTTTCCAGCGCGAGCAGTCCTTCGCGCCGAGCTTTCTCGGCGAACGACACGAGCGTTGAAATCACGTCGCGTTCGTGATAATCGACCTGTGTGAACGCGGTTCGGAAGCCGCCGAAAAAGCCGCGCAAGAAGGTGCGCATCGGAAAGGACGTCAGGGTGGCGCCGAGCGTGCCGCCGAGAATCAGAAACAGCGCTTCGGGACGCCCGAGGATGATGTGCGGGTCGGTGCCACCGACCCAGCCGGCGACGATAATAGCCCCAAAGCCTAGGATCAGGCCTAAAATAGTTGCTAAGTCCAAGGTTCCGCTCTCCGCAAGAGGTTAGGCCGATGCCTTTACCGGGTATCGGCCGGGCCAACCCCAATATCAAGGGTATTCGCTCGGCCCTTCGACGAGCACGGCGCCGAGCGCACGTCGGATGCTCGGAACCTGCGGCCGCGTCGTGCGGCTGCACGCTTACGCAGGGCCATAGATTCGACGCTTGAAATCGATGATTTTCTCCTGAATCTCAATCATCCTATCTCGGACGACTAGCCGGTTTCCGGAGGTCAGCGTCACCACCGTATCCGGGGTCTCCTCGATCTGTTCGATGAGATCGCTGTTGACCATCAATGGATGGCCGTTGAGTCGGGTCAAAGCTATCACGGTCTCGTAAATTCTCCGGCGTATCGTCCCCATCCATGCGAGGAAACGGAGCTTCCCCAACGAGTGAGGCGGCGAGTGTGCTGGACCTCGCCGCCCCGTGTAACCGCCCCACATCCGTGTTCCGGCGGATATCCGTGTTCTAGTTCTGCGAGGCTTGCAACGCGATGACGGTCTGCAGGTTCGCGTCTGCGGTCTCGATGCCGCGCGAGTTCGCCTGGAACGCGCGTTGCGCGATGATCAGGTTGGTGAACTCGTTGGCGAGATTGACGTTGGACTCTTCGAGATCGCCGGCGACGATCGAACCGTACCGCCCGGAGTTTGCGGTCCCGACTTGCGCCAAGCCGGAAGCCGCGGTCGCTCCGAATTGGTTACTGCCCAGTCGTTCGAGACCGTCCTCGTTTTGGAAGGTCGCGATCGCGAGCTGCGCCAGCGTTTTGCTCTGTCCGTTGGTGAACGACCCGGTGATCGTGCCGTCCTCACCGACGGTGATATTGGAAAGCGTGCCGGCGGAATAGCCGTTTTGACTGACCACCGTTGCCGACGACGTGCCCTCCAAGCTGGTGTCTTGATAGAAGCCCAAAGCAATTGCGCCCGGCGTTGCCGTGCCGGTCGGTGCCTGGGCCGCATTCCCGACACTCGGCCCCCATTGGGTGACGTTGAGCTGGTTGCCCTGGTCGAGGCTCGCCGTCGCACCGGCCTCGTGAAGGTAGCCCGGCGCGTTCGCGCCGAGTGCTTCGCCGGCTGCTACGGCATCGATCGACGAACTGTTGATGTACTGTCCGTTCTGATCGAAGTAGACGTACCCGATCGTTCCCGAGGACGCGACGCCGACCGAGGCCGCGTTGACGGTGCCGTTGGCGGAGATGTTTCCGGGCTGCGTTATCGTCTGGAACTGGGTACCGTCGGAGAAGCTGACGTTGACCTGCCATTCGGTGGCGGGCTGCACGGCGGTGCCGGCCGAATTTTCGACCGTCGACGGCAGGCCGTTTGCGGCCGCCGTCACCGTCAACGTCTCGGCACCGGCCGTGGCCGGCGTCGCGAGCGTAAACGTGACCCCGTTGACGGTTTGCGTCGTTCCGCCCGCGACGTTGGTGAGCGTTTGGCCCGTATCCGCATCCGTGATCGAGTACGTGCTCGCGCCCGTCGGTGTGATCGTGATGGTGTCGGCGACGCTGGTCCCCGGCGCGATCGACAAGGCCGTCGTGTTGGCCGTCGTCCCGCTTGCAGCAACGGTTGCCGCAACCGCACTCGGCGCGACCGGAGTGTAGGTAACGATCGCTTCGTGCGCGTTGCCCAGCGAGTCGTAGAACGTCGTCGAGACGGTCACCGCCGCGCCCGGGTTGGCCGATGCGCCGACCGCGTTTTGGAAGGCTTGCGACCAGTTGGTCTGATCGAGATTACCGCCGAGCGCGACGTCGAACACGTCGTCGTTGTTGGTGGGTCCGACCTTGACCCCGGTGCCCGTCGCTTGCGCTTGCTCTTGCAGGCCGATCGGAATCGTGATCGCACCGGGAACCCCGGTGTTGTTGACGACGCCGGCGCTGTCCGCCATGTAGCCCATCACGGCATTGCCCGTCGCGGGATCGTAGAAGAGCCCATTCGAGTTGAGCGAGAAGGCGCCGTCGCGGGTATAGGTGGGCGTGCCGGTAGCGTTGGCGTTGTTTTCAATGAAGAATCCGTCGCCGTTGAGTGCGAGATCCGTATTGATACCGGTCGTCTCGAGGCCGCCCTGTGCGAACTCGGTGTCGACCGACCCGATCTTGACGCCGAGCCCATTATCGATGGGATTGACGCCGCCGCTGGTGGTCGTGGGACCCGACGGCGAGCCGACCTGCTGATAGAATTGATCGGCAAAGGTCATCCGTTGAGCTTTGAAGCCCGTCGTCGCCGTATTGGCAATATTGTTGGAGATCATGTCGATCCAGCTCTGGTATGCGTCCAGGCCGGAGATCCCCGTGTAGAGAGAATCGAAAGCCATTCTTGACCTCAACTTACAGATCCGCGGCGCTTCAGTCCATCCACGTCGCGGCCGGAGCTCCGCAAGCGGTCCGCTCCGGATGTTGGTTAAATAATCGCGGCCGAATCGATGTTGGTGAAGACGTTCTCCTTCATCGAGTCTGAATCGACCGCAGTGATGACGGTCCGGTTTTTGATGCTCACGACCATCGCGACGTCGCGAACGATGAAGAGCGAGTTTTTTGCGCCCTTCGCCGCGGCTTTGTCGGCCATCGCGTTCATCTTGCTCACGTCTTCCGAGGTGAGACTGATGTTGCGCGATTGCAAACGCTGCATGGCATGAGCCGAGAATCGAAGCGGTTCGCTCGACGTTGCCGCCGACGATTGCTGCGATGCCGCAGCGTTTTCGAGCACCGAGCGGAAGCTCGGTGACGCTGTCGGCGGGATATCGACTGGCTGACCGACCGGACGCGCCATCGGACCGGGGATGATTCCCGGCTGTTGGACGCGGCTGACGTCGTTCGAATCCATGTCGTTACGTACCCGAACTACTCGAGCTCGTTGTTCCGGTCACCGACGAGGCGTTCCCGATGCCGATGATTTGGCTGGTCTCGAACAACAGCGGATCTCCGCTGCTATCGGTGAGCGTTTGCCCGGACGAGTTGGTCATGGTGAAATACGGCGTGCCGTTTTGCACGTCGATCGTCGAGATAATACCCGTCACGGTCGAAGAGTTGGACGAAGTCGAACTCGTGCCCGTACTGACGGTCGCGGCCTTGCCGATGAGCGATGCCGCCTGCAGCACCCCGAAATTGCTCTGAAACGAGGCAAAATCGTTCGTAAGTTGCTGCTGGTACTGCAACTCGGACATCTGCGCGAGCTGGGTGACCGATTCGGTTGCGTCTTGCGGCTGGTCAGGATCTTGATTTTGAAGTTCCGTGGTCAGCAATTGCAAAAACGCGTTCGGACCCAGATCGTTGTCCGGAGTCGTCGTGCTGGTCGATGCGGTGTCGGCACTGGTTGTGGTGGCGCCAACGCCGGTGATTAGTCCCATGGGTCCTCCTATGCGAGGGAATTGAACAGTTCGAGGCCGGAACCGCCCAAAAGCGGGGGTCCTTGACCCGACTGCGTGGCTTCGGTCGTCGTATCGCCGCTCAACTCGTGAACGACGTACCGGCGTCCGAAACCGCCGGTGCGATCCTTGCTTTGATCCTGGCCCGCGTCACCTCCCGACACGTCGACCGAGAAACCCGTCAGGGTCAGCCCGGCTTCGGCGAGGGAGCGCGCGAGCTCTTGATGGTTGGCAACCAGCGCCGTGCTCACGTCGGCGTTTTGTGCGACGACGTTTGCACTGACTTGGTTTCCGGATACGGTGAGCCGCATCGTGACTTGACCCAGGTTCTCCGGTTGCAGCTGCAGCCGGATTTCCGAGGTTCCCTGGACGGCGGTGCGCATCACCATGCCTTTGACCATTTGCTCCATGACGGCGTTCGCATCGACTGCGGTCCCGCCGCTTACGGCTGATTGCAAGGCCGTCTGCACTTGCGAGGCCAAACCCGTCGTCGTCGAAGACGCGAGGAGATTGTTCGCCGCGTTCGAGTTCGATGAATCTTGCTGCGCAAGGTTTTGATCGAAGGCATGACCGGAGTTGGGATCGGTCGAGGTGTTTCCGGAAGATGCCGCCCCGGCTACGCCGGTCGGACTCACCTCGGCCAAGAGCGCCGCAAAGCGTGCGGCGAGCATGTCGGGAGTGAGCGCCGATGCGGTTGCGGTGCCGGCGGTTTGCGAACCGGCGCTGCTCTGCGCCGACGCGGTGCTCGACCCGTTGATCTGCGAATCGAGCCCGGCGGCGCGCACGAGCATTCGTGCGAGCAGATCGGGTGCGTTCGCCATGGTGATCGATTGGGTCGACTGGGCAGCGACGGCATTGGCCGCCGATTGCGAGAGCAATCCTGCCGTCAGCGTTGACGGCGTGCTGTTCGGCACGGTCGTTACGTCGAGTGCGGATTGCAGGTTCACGGCCAACGGCTGGTTGAGCGTCGCAACGTTCGCCGTTGTAGCGTTCGCCGTTGCAGCGCTCGCCGCGGGAACATTCGACGAAGCCGCTTTGACGTTTGTGGGAGCAGTCGTGGCCGCGGAGTTCGGCGTTGAGAGCGTCGAGATCACCGAAGCCAACAGCGCACGAACCACCGACGATACGTCGAGCGGGCTCGACGTGCCGGTGCTTTGCTGTTGCTGGGCCGGGAGTTCTTTCGCCGAGTTGGCGTCCAAGAGGTTTCCCGTGATTTCGTTCTGCTGCCCTGATCCGTCTTGCGTTTCCCTCGCGATCGACTCGACTACACTTCGTAATCGGGCTGCGAGGGCCGCCGCTTCTTGAGCGGGAGTGCCCGGCGGCGCGTTACTGGGTGGAGAGAGTGCCTTCGCGATCGTCTGGGTGATGGAATTACGAAGTCGATCGGTGTCGCCCGTGGACATCTTTCCGGCGAGCAGCTTTGCTGCCGACGAACCGACGCTTTGCGCGAGCTGATCGACGATGGTTGCCATCGATGTTCCGCCTTGCAGAAGCGCAGCGAGTTGGGCGCTCAGATCCGCCTTGGTCGCCGTTGCCGGCGAGCCTGAGGATGCAGCACCGCTCGTGTTTGCGGTTGTGTTTGTGTTTGCGAGCGACGCTCCGAAGAGCGAGGCCCAGCGGCCGCCTTTGCCCTTCGAGACCGCGTGCGTCGCGCCGTTAAGCGCGCCTGCTCGCAGCATAGTTGCCGGAAGCACCGATGAGATAGAAATCATGCTTACTTCATTCACCTCCTTTCCAAATCCAAAATTGAGGGTGGAGGCCCTCACATTGATGTTCGGCCGAGGCCGGCGGAAACTTAGGGAAGCTCAGGTCAATCCCGCGATTGCCAGCATAGAGCGGAGCATCGCTCCGCCGTGCTCGCTGAGCACGGATTCCGGATGAAATTGGACCGCGTGGACCGGCAGCGAGCGGTGAGCGAGACCCTGGACGACCCCGTCCTCGCTGCGTGCAGTGACCGTGAGGACCTCCGGTATCGTGCCGGGATCGAGGCAGAGCGAGTGGTAGCGAGTAGCGGTCAGCGGCGAGGGCAGGCCGGAAAAAACCCCAGTCCCCGCGTGGGCGATCCGGCTCGTCTTCCCATGCATGAGGGAGGGCGCGTGGGTGACGGTGGCCCCGAGAGCCTCGCCGATCGCCTGCAAGCCCAGGCACACGCCGAAGGTCGGCAGGCCGCGTTCGATCGCGCTCGAGAGCACTTCCATCATGCGCGGCTGCTCCGAGGGATTGCCCGGCCCCGGGCCGACGACCAACATCCGATAACGCTCCAGCAGCGCGGGCTCGAGCTGCGGGTCGTCGTTCAAGACGACGTCGGGTGCGGCGCCCTGCGAAGCGAGCAGATGCACGACGTTATAGGTGAAGCTGTCGTAATTATCGATGAAGAGCACGGCGCTCATAGGCCCAATACCTCGCGCGCGATCCGGGTTTTGTGTAGCACTTCATCGTACTCGAATTGCGGGTCCGAGTCGGCGACGATGCCGGCCGAAGCTTGCCAGTAGACGCAGCCGTTCTGTACGTGCATGCTGCGCAGCGTGATGCACGAATCGAAGTCGCCGCCGAAAGACCAGCGGCCGACGCTGCCGGCGTAGAAGCCGCGCGTCACCGGTTCGAGCCGATCGATGATTTGCATCGCCCGGACCTTCGGCGTTCCGGTGACCGTGCCGGCCGGAAAGCCGGCGCGGAAAAGGTCGAGACCGTCGCACGGAGATCGCAACGTGCCGACCAAATCGGAGACGATGTGCATGACGTGACTGTAGCGCTCGATCTGCAAGAGTTCGTCGACGCCGACCGAGCCGTACTCGCAAACCATCCCGAGATCGTTACGTCCCAGATCGACGAGCATGACGTGTTCGGCCCGCTCCTTCTCGTTCGAGAGCAACTCGCGTGCGATCTGCACGTCCTCTTCGTCGGTCGCGCCCCGCGAACGCGTACCGGCTAGCGGGCGGATGCGCGCGCGGCGCCCTTCGAGCCGTACCAGGAACTCGGGCGAAGCACCGAAGATCGAGCCGAACGGTCCGTCGACGTAGAACATATAGGGCGAAGGATTGCGCCGCCGGAGCGCGCGATACGCGTCGAACGCGTCGCCCTCGAGGTCGGCGTCGAACCGGATGCCGAGCTGCAGCTGGTAGACGTCGCCGTCGTAGATGTGGCGCTTCACTCGCGCGACCAGATCCACGTACTGCTCGCGCGAGAGCGAGGCCCGCGGCGAACCGGCGGCGCGAACCGGATGGGCGAGCTGCGGAGCACCCAGGAGTTGCGCGAGATACCGTTCGAGCCGTTCGTCGATCGCCTCCGCGCGGTCACCGCACCCCCATAGCACGAGCGAATGGGTGAGATGATCGAAGACCAGCCATGTCGCCGGTACGGCGATATACGCGGCCGGCATCGCCGGAGGGTCTTGCGCGCGCGGGGGCAAGCGCGCGAACGGTCGGGCCGCATCATAGGCAAAAACGACGAGCGCCCCACCCCAACCGCTCGGATCCGCCGGCGGCCGGTGAGCGTTGACTATATCGCGCACGCGATCGAGAAGATCGGGCGTCGCCTCGAACGATTCGGCCGCCATGTAGTCGAGTCCGACGAACGAGTAGCGCGAGATCTTGCCGCCGTGTTCGACACTTTCGAGCAAACAGGAAGCGCCCGCCGGCGCGAGCGCGAGATAGGCACCGATCGGTGTTAGAACGTCGGCTGGAAGCGTCCGCGTGCGTACGATCAAGACGCCACGATTAACGTTTCAGTTCGGGGTTTTCCTGCGTCAACTGCGCGGCGAAGGCGGCGGGCAGCGCATCCAGAATCGCTCCCGCGTCGTCGGGTGACATCAGCGCGAAGACGCGCGCGACGTAGGGAACCGGCAGCCTCTGCACGACCTTCGCGGCGTTCTCCGGCTCCATACTCGCCCAGATCTGGGCGGTGCGTCGCATGTCTTGCGTCGCTCCCGCGCTCAGGTCGCCCGATGCCGAGACGGCGGACCCCGAGGCGACGCCGAGTGACGCGGTAGAGGGCGCCGCGACCGGAGCGGTCGTCGTCGAGCGCGCGTTCGCAGCCTGACTCTGTAACTGTGCGATCTGCGCGTTGAGCGAGGAGATCTGCTTGTCCTTCGCCTCCGACTGCGACTGCAGACCGGCGATTTGTGATTGCAACTGCTTAATCAGGCGGTTCTTCGCGGTCAAGAGCTGGTTTTGCGCCGCAAAACGGAAGGGAGCGGCAACCGTACTGAAGCGCGAGCCGACCGTTTGCCACATCGGGGCCATGGGGCCGCCCGTGATCGCATTGCGCGACGGCGGCCAGGCGATGGCGAAGCTCACCAAGGCAATGGCGATCACCGGTAAGATCAACCGCTTCCACGGAAACGGTTTGCGACGCCGGCGGGTGACGATCACGAGGAACCTCCCATTTGAACGCGCCCTTCTCGGCGCGCATTTCCGTCATCGAGCTCTTTTTGCTCGACGCGCTGCTCTTCCCTAACGAACGCCTCGCGCCGGCGTTCTTTCAGCTTTTCGACGACCTTCTTGTCCTTGCTCGCGTCGAGCAGATCGGCCCGGGCGCGATCGAGCGCGATGCGGCGCTCCGCCACGATGCGAATCTGCGCGATGATGCACCGGTCGAGAAATTGCAGGTGAGCATAGATCGACTGCAGCTCGCTCGTCTGCAGCTCACGGTGCCGTTCGCGCAGCATCGCGGCGTGTCGGCGGAACTCTTCATTGAGGCGCGTCCGTTCCCGCTCCGCTTCGTCGAGCGCGCGGCGACGGACGGCGACGACCAGCTGTTTCTCGTCCTCGATCCGTTTGCGGTGGTCGAGCACGGGCTGCAGGGCGAAGGCGAAGCGCTTCACGTCACGCTCATCAGTTTGGCGATCGTCTGTTCGAACGAGCTGGTCTCGTAGATGCCTTGGCGTAAGAAATGCCGGATCCCCTCGATCTTCGAGAGCGCCAGGTCGACGCGCGGATTGCTGCCGGGAACGTAGGCGCCGATATTGATCAGATCTTCCGCCTCGCGATAGGTGGCGAGCATGTCGCGCACCGCCGACGCGGCCGAATATTGATTGGCGTCGGCGACGTCGGGCATCACGCGGCTCACGCTTTGCAAGACGTCGATCGCGGGGTAGTGATTGGCCGAGGCGAGCGCGCGCGAGAGCACGATGTGGCCGTCCAGGATGGAGCGCACCGCGTCGGAAACCGGCTCGGTCATGTCGTCTCCGTCGACCAGCACGGAGAAGAGGCCGGTGATCGTTCCCCGGTCCGAGGTTCCGGCGCGTTCGAGCAGCTTGGGCAACGTCGCAAAGACCGAGGGCGTGTAGCCGCGCGTCGTGGTCGGTTCCCCGATCGCCAGGCCCACCTCGCGCTGGGCCATTGCAAAGCGCGTCACCGAATCCATCATGAACATGACGTCGAGACCTTGGTCGCGGAAATACTCGGCGATCGTCATGGCGACGAACGCGGCTTTGATGCGGACCAGTGCGGGCTGGTCGCTGGTCGACACGACGACGACGCTTCGGCGCAACCCCTCTTCGCCAAGATCGCGCTCGATGAAATCACGCACTTCCTTGCCGCGCTCGCCGACCAGCGCGATGACGTTCACGTCGGCCGCGGTGTTGCGGGCGATCATGCCCAAAATCGTCGACTTGCCGACGCCCGAACCGGCGAAGATGCCGACGCGCTGCCCTTTTCCGCAGGTCAGCATGCCGTCGATCGCGCGGATACCGAGCGCGAGCGGCTCGGTTACGCGCCGGCGTGAGAGCGGAGGCGGCGGCGCGGCGGTGACGACCGCGCGGTTCTCCGCGACGATCGTCCCCTTTCCGTCGATCGGCCGGCCCAGTCCGCCGAGCACCCGTCCGAGCAGATGATCGGTAACGCCGATCTCGAGCGGTGCGCCGTGCGCGACCACATCGCTCCCCGCGCCGATGCCCATGAGCTCGCCCAGCGGCATGATCAATACTTTGTTGTCGCGGAATCCGACGACTTCGGCGAGCACCGGTTCGACCGTTCGCTTGTATGAGATCGAACACGTTTCGCCCACGGCCATGTTCGGCCCCAAACTCTCGATCACCACACCGATGACCTGCCGGACTTTGCCGTACTGGCGCACGAGGTCGGCGCCGCGCAGTGCATCGAGATACGGCTCAGCGGAAAAGACGGGAGCGTCCATCGGCGTGCTGCGCGTCAGCTGGCTTGGGCGGGGGAGTGCAGGACCTCCGCGTCACCGAGCGCGAGCTCATCGTCGCTCAGGATCGCGCGCCGCGCCTCGCGCAACTGCGTAGCGATCTTCGAATCGATCGTACCTGCGTCGGTTTCGATGATGACCCCGCCGCGATCGACGCGCTGATCTTCGACGATGCGCAAATGCTCCACGTCGCCGGCGGCCACGATCTCGTCCCGATGCGCTCGGATGCTGTCGAGATCGACGGGATTCACGCGCAGCGTTACGACCTCCCGGCTGACCAGACGCGTCAGCGCCTGCCGCACGTTTTCGACGATCACCGTCGGATTGGTCAGCAGTTCGCCGTGGATGACGCGTTCCGCGACGGCCATCGCCAGACGCACGAGCTCCGGTTCCGCCGCCGCGATCGCCGCGCCGCGCTGCGCGCGCACGCTTTCGATCAGCTCACGGATCGTCGCGATGACCGGGGCCAGCTCTTCTTCGCCCGCGCTCTTGCCCGCTGCGTAGCCTTGCTCGCGGCCCGAGATACGCGCCTGCTCTTCGATTTGCGCGGCTCGCGCGCCGGCCGCTTCGACCAGTTCGAGCGCCTTGGCCTGCGCCTGATGAATCAAACTCTCGGCGTCGGCCGCGGCCCGGTCGACGATCGCTTCGGCATCGGCGCGCAGCGCATCCCAATCGACGCGGTGCTCGGGTTCGGGCAACGTGATGCGTTCGGTGTGCCCGTTCGATGACGGCTCCACGAAGGGTGGGGAAAAAGGATCGCCGCCTTCGCGACGCTCGTCCAACTCTCCGTCGCCCTCGGCACGCGGGACCCCAACGACGTAAGCGCCGCCGGAGAAACGCGCCTCCTTTACGATCTTACCCATTCCTGCTCCGCGCGAATGCGGACCCGGGCACCATCAGACGAGCCGCTCGTCTTTCGCTCCGCGCGCAATCACTATTTGCCCGTTTTCTTCGAGCGTGCGGATCACGTCGACGATCTGCTGCTGCGCCTTGCCGACGTCGCGCATGCGCGTCGGACCGAGGAGTTCGATCTCTTCCTTGAGCATCGTCGATGCGCGCGAGGACATATTCTTGTAGATCCGCGCGAGCAGCTCTTCGTTTGCGACTTTGAGCGCGAGCGCCAGATCCTTGCCGTCGACCTCTTTGAGCACGCGCTGGATCGAGCGGTCGTCCAGATTGATGATGTCTTCGAACACGAAGAGCAGGTTCTTGACTTCCTGCGCAAGTTCGGGGTCGCGCTTGGCCAAGCCGTCGAGTATGTTCTTCTCGGTCTCGCGGTCGACGAAGTTCATGACGTTGGCGAGCGACTGCACGCCGCCGGCCTTCGCGAAATCCGCGCCGCTGACCAGCAGACGCCGGCCGAGAAGTTCATCGAGCTGCTCGAGTACCTCGGGCGCCGTCTTCTGCAGGATCGCGATGCGCATCGCCACTTCGGCTTGTAAGTCGGGCGGCAGCGCAGAGAGAACGGCGCCGGCCTGTTCGGGCTGCATGTAGACCAAGATCAGTGCGATCGTTTGCGGATGCTCGTCCTGGATGAATTGCAACAGCTGCGCGGGCTCGGTCTTCTTGATCAGCTCGAGGGGATTACCGTGCTTGAGCGCGGCGAAGAGCCGCGAGGTCATGTCATCGGCTTGGCCCGCGCCGAAACTGCGCTCGAGGATCTCCTTGGCGTACTCGATTCCGCCCTCGTTGATATACTTGAGCGCGATCGCGCGCTGATACGCTTCTTGAATGACCGCGTCGCGCTTTTCGATCGGCACCGTCGTGATCTTGGCGATCTCGAGAACGATGCGTTCGACTTCGTCTTGACGCAAGAATTTGAAGATCGTGGCCGAGAGTTCGAGGCCGAGCGTGATCAGGAGAATCGCGGCCTTCTCCGGGCCTGATATCTCGAGCTGCGGCGATTCGGGCAGCCCGACCGACACGATCGGCGGTTCGGGAAGCGGACCCAGGCCGGAGAGATTGACGATGGGAGACTCCATTACAACGGCGCTCCGCTCCGAGCTGCGCGCCCCCCACTACGTGGGGCCCCCGTGCCGTGGGCCGCATAAACGTAACGTGCCGACATCGATTCCCCTCGGGCGGCCCTAACCGACGTGACGCCGCCGGCGTTGGTGGATCGGAACATCGTCGAACGATCGCTGCTATTCATCATTCGGCCAACCAAAGCTTGACGAGTTTGGCAATGGAATCCGGATTTTCTTGAGCCACGGTCGTGACGTACTCGATCATTTGCTCGCGGGTGAGGTCCGCGGCGGAACGAATCGGTGCCGCGATTCCAGGCGCGCCTTCCAGAATCGGGTGCTCTTCGAAGGGCGGCAGCTCTTCGGCCAGCGAGGTGTCGAAGGACGGCAGTTCGGTCGTCGGCGCGAAGCGTCCGCGGCGTGCGCGCATTGCAACCAAACCGATGCCGGCGAGCAGCGCGACCAGTCCGACGGCGGCGAGCGCCCAGACCGGTATGCCCAGAACCGTCGTCGTGACGGCGGTCGGCGCGCCGGCATTCGCCACCGACGGGTTGAACGGTATCGCTTCCACCGAAACCTGGTCGCCCTGCGCCAAGTTCAAACCGGCGGCCGCGACGACAGCGTTGCGAATCTGCGCGATGTTTGCCGGCGTGAGTTGATACGGCTGGGCGTTGGCGGCCACCGGAAGGCCGGACGCGTTGGCGACCTGTGGGGTGGAATCGACCAGCACCGCGACGCTGGTTTGCAGCACCTTGCCGGGCGCGTCGATGTGTTTGATGTTCTGTTCGGTAATGTCGTAGTTCACGGTCGATTTCGAGCGATTGTAGCGCCCGTTCGACTGCTGCGCCGGCGCCTGGTACGTACCGATGTTGCTCGTCGTTCCCGGCACGCCGATGGCGGCATTACGCGCCGGTTGCGTGCCGACGTAGGACTCGCGCTCGCTCTGCGAAGATAGCACGGTGCCCTGGGGTGCGTACACCTTGCTCTCGGTCGAGTTCGCGTCGAAGTCCATCTTGGTCGACACGCGCGCAACCGCGCGGCGGGGACCCAGCGTCGAATCGAGCATCGATTGAATACTCTGCTGAAGCGCCGATTCGTACCGCTCCTTGGCCAACAGTTGCTCCTGCGTCAACCGAAGCGCATCGGCCGGCGCGGCGGCGCCACTTGTATCCGAGGTGCCGCCCGGGCCCGGCATGAGGATCTGACCGTCCTGGTTGACGATCGTGACGTTCTCCGGCTTGAGCCCGTCGACGGCATTGGCGACCAGCATCGTAATGCCGCGAACTTGATCGGGATCGAGGCTCTCGCCGGGTTTGGTCTTGATCGCAATCGAGGCGGTCGTCGGCTCTTGCGTGGTCGTATAAAGCGTCTGATCGGGCGAGGCGATGTTCACGCGCGACGACTCGACCGGGTCCAGCCCGTCGATCGTGCGTTCGAGCTCCCCCTCGATCGCCCGCGTCTTGTCGATCTTCTCCTGAAACTCGGTCATCCCGAAATTGGTGCGATCGAAGAGCTCGTACCCGGTAGAGCCGCCCTTGATCAGTCCCGAACCGGCGATTGCAACCCGCTCGTCGCTCAGATCGGCCGCCGGAACGTAGACGGTCTTGCCGTCCGCCGAGAGCCGGTACGGAACCTTATCATCTTTTAAATGTTGTGTAACGGCGGCCGCGTCTTGCGCCGAGAGGTTCGAAAAGAGCGTCTGATAGTTCTGACTTTGGCCGACGTAGAGCCAGCCCAGACCGAGCGCTGCCGCAAGCAAAATCGCGATACCGGCCACGGTAAGGGTGCGCGTCTGGCGATTTTGATTCTGCCAAATAGCAGAAATACGCCCGGCAAGATCGGACCACATCGAACTGAGACGCTCCACGCCTATATGTACCTAATTCTCCGAGCCAACCATGGCGTGCAGCACCGGGCGTCCATGCCCTGTGCGGGAGAGACCCAATGCGTAGCTCGGGCCACTATCCGGTGTATCGGTCACGGCGCTTTCCCCATTTAATGCTAGCGAGCGAGATCACGTCGCTCCCGCCCGATGGAGACGAGTTCGACCGGCCTCTGAAGTACCTCTTCTATCCGGGCAACGTAGCGTCGGGCCGCTTGCGGCAAGCCGGCGATCGAGCGGACCGTTCCGATCGGTTCGCTCCAGCCCTCCATCTCCTCGACGACGACCTCGAGTCCCGGCGATCCCGCGTCCGAAAAGTCGACGGGGCGCCCGTGCAGGCGATATTCGGTCACGAGGCCGATGCGCTCGAAGCCGCTGAGCACGTCGAGCTTGGTAAGCGCAAGCGCCTGCAGCCCGTTTAGCCGCACGGCATAGCGGCCGGCAACCGCATCGAACCAGCCGCAGCGCCGCGGCCGCCCGGTGACGGTGCCGAATTCTCCGCCGGCCGTACGCAAGCGTTCACCCCGTTCGTCGTGCAGTTCCGAGGGAAACGGGCCCGCACCAACGCGCGTGCAATACGCCTTGGCGACGCCGATGACGCGACCGATCGCGCTCGGCCCGATGCCCAGTCCAATGCACGCGCCGCCCGCAATGGTGTGCGAGCTGGTCACGTACGGATACGTCCCATATCCAACATCTAACAGCGATCCTTGCGCTCCCTCAATTAACACGCGCTTATCGTGCTCGAACTTTTCGTGAATGTACGCGACGCCGTCGACGATGTGCGGCGCGAGCCGCTCGGCAGCGTCGAGCGTCGCCCCCACGATATCCTCCTCGCTCGGAATTCCCTCGCCCTCGAGAGCGGTACGGTGCAAGAGGTTGAGCCTGATTTTTTCGGCCAGCGATTCGCGCCGCGCCAGCTCGCCCACGGTGATTCCGGTGCGCGCCGCCTTATCGATATAGGCGGGACCGATTCCGCGTCCGGTCGTGCCGATCGCGTGGTCACCGCGCGCGCGTTCGCTCGCGCGGTCCGCGGCAGCGTGGTAGGGAAGCACCAAATGCGCGCGATCGGAGATCTTGACGCGTCCGGTGTCGACGCCGATCGCCGCCAGCCGGTCGAATTCGTCGAGTACGGCGAGCGGATTGACGACCGTTCCGCCGCCGACGAAGAGCTCAACGTGCGGGTTGAGCACGCCGGAGGGGACGATCCGCAGCGCAATCTCGACGTCCCCGACCTTTATTTGGTGGCCTGCGTTGTCGCCGCCGCCGAATCGCGCAACGACGTCGTAGTCCTGCGCGTACAAATCGACGATGCGGCCCTTCCCCTCGTCGCCCCACTGGATCCCGACGATGATATCGGCTTTGCTCATTCAGAGCGGAATTCTAGGTCGCTGGTGTCGCCCATGGGGATTTCCGGTTGGCCCTGAAATTGCGTGAGCACGAATTCGGAGAAGAGTGCGTTCGGCCAGCCGAAATCCTCGCGTGTAAAACGCTTGGGATCATCGGGATCGAAGGACTCGTGCAGGAGATGATCGCCGGGATCGCTGGCGAGCAACTGCGTGAGCACGTCCTGCTTTTCGCTGCTGGTGGTCGCGGTGAGGCCCTCCATGATCAGCGCCAACGGCCAGATCCAGTGGTCCGGCGTATGGAAGCTGCCGATACCGCGCGCGACCTCGCCCTGATAGAACGACGGATTGTCGGATGAAAGCAGGAAGCGCCGCGTGTTCTGGTAGTAGCGGTCGTTCGGCGTCGTATACCCGATGTACGGCGCAGAGAGCAAGCTTGGAATATTTGCGTCGTCGGTGAGAATCGCGTGCCCGAGACCATCGACCTCATAAGCATAGATGTATCCGTACTTCGGCACGAGTACCAGGCCGTAGGTTTGAATTCCGCGCTGCACTTCGTCGCGCAGCGAGATCGCTTCGTTGGCCTTGATCACGTTGTGATAAACCGAGCGTTCGATCTCGGCCATGTCGCCGAGCGCAACCACGGCGAACATCTCCGAGGGAATCAGAAAGTTGTAGTAGCAGGCGTCGTCGGAGGGACGAAAGCCGGTCCAGATCATCCCCGTGTAGCCGACCGGGTTCCCTTTCCCGTCGTTGGGGAGCTCTTTGTGCGTGTAGCGTGAATCGCGCGGGTGATCCTGTTCGCGTTGCATCGTCGCCAAGATCGCGTCGAGCGCTTTTTGAAAATCAGGCGTGAAAATCGATTCGTCCCCGGTCGTTTTCCAGTAGCTCCAAGAAAGCGTGACCGGATAGGCGAGCGAATCCAGTTCGAATTTTTCTTCCCAAACCCGGTAATCGAGCGTGAACGCGTTGGCGTATGGGTCGATTTGGATGTATTTCACCATTCGCGCGATAATTGCACGCAGCAGCTTACGCGTATCGGGATCGTCCTTGGCAAAGAATAGATACGGACGTGCCTGAGCGCTCGCATCACGCAGCCACTCGGCGGGAATGTCGCCGGTCTTGATGTACGCGGTGCCGTCGGGTGCGTACTCGGCCAGTTTTCCGGTATCGAGCAAGGCGGCGCGGAACATCTCGGCCAGATGCGCGTTGGGATTGTTGTAATCGGCCGCGGCGCGCGCGATCGACTGCAACTCGAGCGAGTTTGCACGCAGCGGCAGCATCGCCGCGAGGAGGGCACAAATCAGCGCGCACGCGCGCATCGAGCGGTCAATCACGGCCACGATCCATGAGCATAAAGGGCTTGCAACTCTCGGTAGCGACCGCGGTAGTCGAGTCCGTAGCCGACCACGTAGACGTCGGGAATCTCGAACCCGCGGTACTTGACCTCAATATCGGCAATTCTGCGCGTGGGCCGATCCAGCAAGGTGCACACCGCCAACGAGGCAGGCGACCGAGCGGAGAGCGACTTGACCACGTATTGCAGGGTCATGCCGGTGTCGATGGTATCGTCGACCAGGATAACGTGCCGACCCTCAATAGACGCTGAGGTATCTTTGAGAAATCGTATTCCCTCGACCTCACTGAACTTGGTGACGGCAATCGCGTCAATCTCGCAGGGAATGCGCACCGCGCGCGTCAGATCGGCGAGGAATGTTGCCGCCGCGTTGAGGACCCCGATCAACACCGGAACGCGACCGTCGTAGTCGCGCGATATCTGCTCGCCGAGCTCGTGGACGCGCTCGGCGATCGCCGGTGCGTCGAAGAGCAGCTCGCCGATCACGCCGCCGGAGAGAGGCGCGCAAAGAGCCGCTCGACGTCGCGCCGGGTGAAGAGCTTCACGCGCACCTGCGGATGGTGCCGCGCCATCAAGCGCAGCTTACGGTTTTTGCGTGTATTGAGCGATGGCTTTGCGACGGTCATCTCGATGTACAAATCGTATTCCGGCAAGTAGAAATCGGGCGTAAAAAAAGCGACAGGTCTGCCGCATGTATCCCAAAGAATCGGAAACGAGCGAGGTTCGTATTCCCAGGCGATTCGATAAAAATCGAAGAGCCTGGCGAGAGCCGATTCGCTCTCGTGAGCAAAAACAGTCCGTGACGTCGCCACGGACTACGTTCTACGACGGATCGGGTCTCGATTCCGCTTTGCCGGCGGGAAGACGAATGACGAATCGTGCGCCGCCCAGCGGCGACGATTGCGCGTTCACGCTCCCCGCGGCGCGCTCGACGATCGTGCGCACGATCGTAAGACCGATGCCGGTCCCCGGCGTTGCCCGCGCGGACCCGCCGCGCGCTCGATGCTCGAAGATGCGCTCGCGCTCGTCGGCCGGCACGCCGGGACCATCGTCGTCAACCGTCACCTGAACAAACGGGTCCTGGCGTTCGAGCGAGATCGCGACGCGACCGCCGGGGGACCCGTATTTGATCCCGTTCTCGATGACGTTGAGCAAAACGTGCATGCAGCCGTCGGCGCCGATTCGCGCGAAGAGACCCTCGCCGGCGCGAAGCTGCATCCGCACGCGTGCCTCGCGTGCGATTGGCGCGAGCGCTTCGAGGGCGGCGCGCGTCGCCGCGCCCATGTCGGTGACCCCGGGAGCCGGCTGCGGTCCGAGATCGAGCAGAGAAAAATCGAGCATACCGTCGACCAATCGCCCGAGGCGCAGCGCTTCGTTCCGCGCCACTTGGAGAAATCGTCGAGTCGTGCGCCGGTCCAGACCATCGTCCAGAATGGTTTCGATGTAGCCGCGGATCGAGGTGAGGGGCGTGCGCAGTTCGTGACCGACCATCGCCAGGAATTCGAATCGCTCGCGTTCCCGCGCACCTCGTTCGAGCGCGCGCTCGATCGTAGACTCGAATGAATCGAGGTCGCCTCTCGAAGCGATCGGCCACCATCCGGTCTCCATGCGTCTGCCGATCACCAGCGACATCGTCGCGGCGATGCGCTCGAGTGCCGAACGCGCGTCCAGCGTGAGCTTGGCCGCCCCTCCCCGCGCCGGGGCGAGCATGGCGATCGCGAACCAATTGCTGCCCGGTTCATGGACCAACGGGTCGCCTTTGCGCACGATGCGCTCGGCGGCGCCGAGAAAAGCGTCGAGGGTTTCGCGCTCCGCGTGCTGCGCGCGCTCGGGAATGCGAAGGACCAGCAGGGGAACGTTCGGGCCGTGCTCGAGCGAGCGGAGGACCCTGGGCAAAAGCTGCGCGACCGAGTGGACCGGCCGTTCGCGCACGTTCATGCGCGCACGAACTTGTAGCCGTACCCATGAATCGTTTGCACGATCGGCGGGAGGCCGGCGTCTTCCTCGATCTTGGAGCGCAACCGGCGCACGTGAACGTCCACCGTACGCTCGTCGCCGTCGAAATCGAATCCCCAGACCCGTTCGAGCAAACGCTCGCGCGAGAGCGCGACGCCGGCGTTGACCGCGAGCTCGAGCAGCAGCGCGAACTCTCGCGGCTTCAAATGCACGTCGGCGCCGTCGACACGGGCTTCGCGCGCGGCTTCATCGATCTCCAACCGCCCAAAGCGCAGCGCCGCCGGCGCGGCATCGAGCGTTCGGCCGGAACGCCGCAGCACGGCGCGCACGCGCGCCACGACCTCGCGGGGAGAAAACGGCTTGCAAATGTAATCGTCGGCGCCGAGTTCGAAACCGACGACCCGATCGATCTCGTCGATGCGCGCGGTCAGCATGACGATCGGCACCGCTCGCTCCTCCCGCCGAAGCGCGCGCACGACGTCGAATCCGTCAACGCCGGGGAGCCCTATATCGAGAATCATCAGGTCAGCGCAATATCGCGCACTGCGAAGCGCGGCATTGCCGTCGCAGACCGCGACGACGCTGAAGCCTTCGCGCTCGAGATGATGGGCAAGCAGATCCCGAATAGCACCGTCGTCTTCGGCAACGACGATCGTCGGAGCGGCCATATGCTCCCCAGTGCCCGAACGCTCGCGACGCAGGACGTAGGCCCGAGCGGCCTAATCGAGATCGATTCCGGCCAACACTCCCGAGTTTGCGGCAACATCACGCAGGACCGCATAAATGGTCGAAGCCGGGAACCCCAGACGCTCTAAGCGGCGCGCGGCGGCCGGATAGCTGGGCGCGGCCCGACGCGCGAGTTGATCGAACGCTCGGGCACAGCGCGCGCGCTCGCTCTCTTCGAGCGCGGATACCGCCGCATAAGCGTGGTCGCGGTCGATGCCTTTGCGAACCAGTTCGCCGACCAGGCGGACGTCGCCGATGGCCTTGCGCTTGCGCTCAACGTAGAGTTGGGCGAAGAGTCGATCGTCGATGAAACCTTCGCGTTTGCAGCGTGCGATCACGCTGCGGACGGATTCGTCGTCGTAGCCTTTCCGCTGCAGACGCTCCCACAACTGCGCCTGCGTCAGCCTCCGTCGTGCGAGCAGCCCGAGCGCATACGACCAGGCGCTCACTCTTCCGTGACGACGGCGATGGAACCGCTGCTGTGTCCGTTTTTCGAAACGGCCTTGGACAGCGCTTCGCGAATCTTCGTTTCGATTTCGCCGGCGAGATCGAGATGCTCCTCGAGGAACGCCTTTGCGTTCTCGCGGCCTTGCCCGATGCGCTGATCGCCGTAGGTGTACCACGAGCCGCTCTTGCCGACGATGTTTTGCTCGAGCGCGACGTCGAGGATCGAGCCCATCTTCGAGATGCCGTGACCGTAGGTGATATCGAACTCTGCTTGACGGAACGGCGGCGCAACCTTGTTCTTGACCACCTTGACGCGCGTGCGCGAACCGACGACGTCTTGCCCGATCTTGATTTGCTCGAGCTTGCGCACGTCGAGGCGAATCGATGCATAAAACTTGAGCGCGCGTCCGCCTGAGGTGGTTTCGGGACTACCGAACATCACGCCGACCTTCTCGCGCAATTGATTGATGAAGATCATTACGGCTTTGCTGCGTGAAATCGCGGCGGTGAGTTTACGCAGGGCCTGCGACATCAGACGCGCCTGCAGACCGACGTGCGCATCGCCCATGTCGCCTTCGAGTTCGGCTTTGGTAACGAGCGCCGCGACCGAGTCGATCACGATGACGTCGACCGCGTTGCTGCGGATGAGCATCTCGCCGATCTCGAGCGCCTGCTCACCGGTGTCCGGCTGCGAAACGAGCAAGTTGTCGAGGTCGACGCCGAGGGCGGCGGCGTAATTGGGATCGAGTGCGTGCTCGACGTCGATGAAGGCCGCGGTACCGCCGGTCTTTTGCGCTTCGGCGATCGCGTGCAGCGCGAGCGTGGTCTTTCCACTCGATTCGGGCCCGTAGATCTCCACGATGCGTCCGCGCGGAAATCCGCCGACGCCGAGCGCGAGATCGATCGCGATCGATCCGCTCGGGATGACCTCGAACGCCATGCGTTCTTGAAAGTCGCCCATTTTCATGATCGAGCCCTTACCGAATTGCCGTTCGATCTGGGCGAGGGCATTGCTGAGGGCGATTCCTTTTTCGTCTTGCGCTGCCATTGCGGTCCTTTCTTTTACCGGCCTACCATTTACCGGCCTACCATTTACCGGCCTACCATCACGCTCTCACGCGCGAGTGACAAGTGTGTGGCACGAATATTTCACGTACGCACGGATTCCGGGGCATCGTCGAAGAGGGCTTGGGTGAATTCGGCGGCAACGAACGGGCGCAGCGCGTCCGCGCTCTCGCCCAGGCCGATGAACTTGATCGGAATCTCGAGTGTATCGACGATCGCGACCAGCACGCCGCCCTTGGCGGTGGAGTCGAGTTTGGTCACGACCACGCCCGTCAACTGCGTCGTCTCATTGAAGAGCCGGGCCTGCGAGATCGCGTTCTGGCCGGTCGTGCCGTCGAGGACGAGCAACGTTTCGTCGGGCGCGCGCCCGAGTTCGCGATCGACGACGCGGCGGATTTTTTTCAGTTCTTCCATGAGGTTGGTCTTGGTCTGCAGCCGGCCGGCGGTATCGATCAGGATCACGTCGACGCCGCGTGCCTTTCCCGCTTTGACTCCATCGAAGATGACCGAGGCGGGATCGGCGCCTTCCGCTCCGCGGACGATCTCGCTCTTCGAACGATCCGCCCAGATCGCAAGCTGTTCGGCCGCGGCGGCTCGGAACGTGTCGCCCGCGATCATGAGCACGCGTTTGCCCTCGCTGCGCAACCGCGTCGCGAGCTTGCCGATCGTCGTGGTTTTGCCGCTGCCGTTGACGCCGACGATGAGAATCACCGCCGGCCGGTCGTTGCCGAGCTGCAGCTCCGAGCCCGGAAGGGTGAGAAAGCGCTCGACGTCGCGGTGAAAACGCGCGATCGCTTGATCGGTGGTCGTCCACGCTTCCTGTTTGGCGACGGTCTTGAGCCCGCCGACGATCTTGGCGGTCGTCGGAACGCCGAAGTCGCCCATGATGAGCAGGTCCTCGAGCTCTTCCCAAAACTCTGCGGTCAGCGGCTTGCGCCCCCGCCCGAGATTCTGGACCGCTGCGAAGGTGTCGCGGGCCTTGCCGAGCGATGCCCGCAGTCGTTGCAACCAGCTCACGGACCCTCTACTTTCCTACCCAAGCATCGAACTCCTGTTCGGGTTTGTCCCGACAAAGCTAAAGCTTTGCGGGCCAACCCCCCGCGGCTCGCTCCGCTCGCTCACGGCCCCTCCGTGTCACCCTGCGGTGCGAGGCGCCTGGGTCGTGCCGAGCGCGCAAGGGTTCACGACGCTCACGGCCCCTCGATGTCACCCTGAGGTGCGAGGTGCCTGGGTCGTGCCGAGCGCGCAAGGCTTCACGACGCTCACGGCCCCTCGATGTCACCCTGAGGTGCGAGGTGCCTGGGTCGTGCCGAGCGCGCAAGGCTTCACGACGCTCACGGCCCCTCGATGTCACCCTGAGGTGCGAGGGCGAAGCCCGAGCCTCGAAGGGCGCGGTCGGCAGGTTACCCGAACAACGCAGTAATCGCCGATTAGGCGATTCCCACCGACCGCGCGGTCGCCGGTTTCCGATGGATGAAATCGCCTGATAACGTCAATCGTCGGCTTTGCGTTCGCAGCGGCCTCAACGCAGGCCGCCCGCATAGCGACGCTCTTGCATCCGCACATCGCGAATCAGATCCCCCATGCAGAGATTGGCGTCGAACTCGTGCAGACCCCATGCCGGCGGTAGCATCGGGTGGAGCACCGGGCGCGTGTCTCCGGAAACCGCCTGGCGTTCTACGTCGAGCCAAGTCTTTGTCCGATTTGCACGACACCTCGCCGTGTAGAGGTCGCGATATTCCAACCAAGGCGTTGTGATCGTCGCCTCGGGAGGGGAATTACGAAAAAGCGAATCCAGCGAGGCTGTACCGCCTGAAAGTGCTGCGGGGTTGGTGCAGAGCGTCTGAAGATTCGCGCCACCCGGTTGCTTGATGAATATGCTCACGCCGCGCCCCGGTGTCCCGAATGCGCTGTTCGGCGGCGGCACGTGTCGGTAGCTCGAATATGCAATCACACAGTTTACTTGACCGAGCGAGCGGCACGCGGGAATATTCGCGAAGCTGCCCCCGCGATCCGAACCGCGCCGCACGGTCACATTTGCGCCGACGAGGATTGCCGAGACCATTCGCCGGCGCAGCGCCGGGTTCGAATCGATTTGGCTTTGAATCAGCAGTAAGAGATTTGCCGCGCCCTGCGAGGTTCCGACCAAAATGAACGGACGGCCACGATTGTCGTGCGCGAGATAGTCACGCCAAGCCGCAAGGGCGCTCTCGTAAGAAACGCGCGAGGCTGCTTGAAGAGCCGACATGTCGTGCGCAACGAAAGCGCGGCGGATCGCTGCAACGGTGACTTGACGGTACACGGGAGCCCAAACCATACAGAGCTGCGAGAATTGCGATACATCATTCCGAGCGACGTAGCGCATTCGCTCGTCCACGCCTAGGCCGGCATTATCGCCCGGTCCCACAATGAGGGTTGGGTACACGTAGAAACAATCGAAAGGCGAGGCCTCTGCCGCGCGTGCGCGATGAATCGAGAGCGGCCCGTGGGCGCCCACGATCGTTGCGTCGATGTTTTGCGTGCATGGATCGTTTACGATTCCTGGACGGCAGAGCCAGATCGTTGTCGAAGAACCGCTCGCGGAGCAAGGCGCTGCCCCGATCAGAAGGACAGCAATCAGACAAGATGCTAAGGCGAACTTTGCCATCCGGCTCCGATTCAGTTCAGATCATTTCGATCCATTTTTCATGACTTCGTCTTCGTCTTTGAGCTGCGCCTGGACCATCGATTCGAGGACTTCGCGTTCCCGTTCCAGCTCAGCTTGTTCCGCGGCTTCAAGGTTGAACGCGGCCTGCTGGGCTGCGAGCACTTTCTCGGCGAGGGCGTTCGCGGCAGCAAAGAAAAATCCGTATAAAGAAACCCGGAAATGCTTCCATACGCAAACCAACGACAAGAAGCGTAGCGAACAGAAAACATGATGCTTCCGCGGAATAACGTCTCACGAAGCGTCTTCACTTTGCGATGCAGAGTTATATGCTTCGCATCTCGCAGTTATCCGCCGAGCAGCCCTTCGAGGCTCGCTTACGCTCGCACCTCAGGGTGACAAGGGTGGCTTCGGTCCGACTTCGGCGCCTCGCGGCGTGAGCGTTACGCGACTGGGTCGAGGCCGGTGATTTCGGAGGCGTGCATTTTCACCCACGCGGGGGCCGCGCCGTCAACCCGGACGGGATACTCGAACGTCACGTTGTCCTTCCCGATCTGGTCGCGCATGATGTCGGCCAGACGTCCTTCGATGAAGACCCGGCGGCCGTTGCCGAACGGTCCTAGGCCAGGCGCGAAATGAATCTCGAAAACCGCGGCCGAGGGCGCATAGGCGTAGACGCTCGAGGCAAAACAGTCGCGGGTCGCCATCTTCAGAGCCGCAACGATCTGCGAGAAGAGGGTATCGTCGACGCGCGCAGCGCGTTCGTCGAAGCAGCGCTCGCGGTCGATCACGTAGCGCGTCGGCGCAACGCCTTCGATGAATTCGACTGTGAAACGCCGGCCGGAGAGATGCATTTCCAGGTGCCCGCCCATGCGTGATGACCGCACCTCGCGAATCCAATCCTGATGATCGCGCATCGTCTTGGAGAGCCAATTCTTCTTCCACACCGCTAACTTGCGCGCTCCTTGAACGCCGAATCGACGCGATATACGTAGGCGAGCACTTCGGCAACGACGCTATAGAGCTCGCGCGGAATGAAGTCGCTCACGTTCAAGCGCGCGAGCGCCTCGACCAATCCCGGATCCTCGTAGAGCGGGATGTTGTGCTCTTTCGCGATGCGCAGAATCGTCTCGGCGGTAATGCCGCGCCCAACCGCCACGACTTCAGGAGGATCAGAACTCTGCGGATCCCATTTGAGCGCGGCGGCGGCGGGGCGCTTAAAGACCGATTTGCGAAAGTCGAAGAACCGATTCATGCGCGCGTGTCCCAGAACGAACGCCGGTCCGGCGCCGCAGCGGTCTGGTTCGCCGGTGCCGGCGCGCTCTCGGCCGCACCGGCGACAGCGGCGCCGATCGCGGCGACGCGATAGTGCAATCCCTCCAAGCGTGAACGCAAATCCCCCAGCGTCGAACGGAAACGGTCGGCAAACGTCCCCGCCTGCGTCTTCACCTCGACGGTGACCGCTCTGCCGACGGTTTGTAAATCGATCGCCACCGTGCCCAGCGAATTGGTGTCGAGCACGAACGCGATGTGAAAATTATCCGCGTCCAAAACGCTTTTACCCTGCGGCGCATCGCGCGAGATTCGCAGCTGCACCGGCGCGCCGCCGTCATGAAAGTAAGCGGGGAGCGGAATCGCGATCGTGCGCGGATCGCTCGATTGCGCCGAGAGTACGTTGAGCTGCAGCGCAGTGGTTGCGGTGAGCGCATCGCGCAGTGCGCCGGCGATCTGCGGCGAATCGCCGCGCTCGGAGGCTGCGATCATCGTCAAAATCGCCGACTTCACGTCGTAATCCAGCGCGACGGTACGTTCCGCGGCGGTTGCAACCGCGTTGACGGCGACGCCCGCCTCCGGCGCCGGCGGCGCGGCCGGCTCTTGTACCGCAGCTTGCGTTTGCGAGGCCGCCTGCGGCTGCGTGGAGGCCGGCGTTTGCGCCTGAACCGGCGCTTGCGACGGCGGCGCGGATTCTTCTTCGGCCGCAACCGGCAATGGATTTGCGGCTTCCGGAAGCTCGCTCCAGGCCTTCACCAGCTGCACGATCTTCGCTTCCGCACCGTCGAGCACGTCGGAAACGAACGTGGCGATCTGTTCGCGAAGCGCGTCCGCGTTGCGCAAATCCATACGTCCGGCAAAGGCCAGCACCGAGCGCAGCGTCCCGCTCGCTTGCGGCATCAACTTTGAAAGCAAGCTCTCGAGACGCTCGTAGCTCGTGGTGACGTTTTCCGCCGCGGTACTGATCGTGCGCGCCGCCGCGAGCGTTACCGGTGTGATCGGGATCCGCAGGCGCGTCAGCAGCGCGCTTTCCGCCGTTTCGGGAACCGGCGGGCGTGCCGGCGCCGCCGCGCCGGTGTTGGCGCTCGCGCGGACGATCGGCGGCGCGACCGGAAACGACCCCGTGCGCGGCGGAGCGTTCTGTGCCGGCGGCGCTGCGGCCGGCGTGGACGGCATCGCGCTTTGCCGCGGCGTAGCGTTCGATGGTATCGCCGGTGGTGCGGGCTGAGTGCTCGCGCGGTTGAGCGCGATGCGCGCCTCGACGTCATTGCGCGCGATCGCTTCGTCGATTTGGCCTGCCAGCGCGCGCGCCGTTGCGGCGAGATTCGGCCGCACCGATGCCGCGACGAAGACTTCGCGCGGCGGGGCGAGGTTCGCGGGCGGCACGCGCGCAGGTGCAACCGGCGCGCTCTGCGGGGGCCCGCTTTGCACCGGAGCGTTTTGTGCCGGGACGTTTTGTACCGGCACGTTTTGCGGCGAAGTCGGCGCGTTCGTAACCGGCGCGGCTTGCGGCGTGAGGTTCGTCGTGAGAATGGCGCTCTGCGGCCCGTCGGTCGTGACCGGCGGCGGTATCTCGACGTTCACCGTCGGAACCGGGTTGTCGGGATCGAGCGTTCCGAGGTTGCGAACGATCACCGCCGAGTTGGTGAAACCGGTTACTTGCAGGAGCATCGTTTCGCCCGGATTGATGCCGGGCGGAATTTGCGCCGCTACGGTTTGGCCGAGAAACGAGAGCAGATCGGTGCCGCCGGCGGGGGGCAGCACGACGGCCGCGAGCACTTCGCCGACGTTGATTTGCGCTTGGAGGACAGCAACGTCCGCGGCGAGGTTGAGAATCGTCTCGTCCATCGCCGTCTGTGCGTTGGCCACCGCTTGAGCAGCCAGTGCGGCGAGCGGGTCGAGACCGGACATCCGTTAGCCTTTACGCGGTGAAATCGATGAGGTGTTCGTCCCCGCCGGAGAATCCCACCGCCGGCTCATCGGGGGTTTCGTCCGCTTGGGGCGCGTGGCGCCGCCGCCGCTGCGGCGTGTACCCGCGGCCGTCTCCGCCGTCCGGATTGGTGCGCACCTTGGTGCCTTCGGCGTGGTCGGTCTGCGTGACCGTTTCTTCGCGCTTGTGGACCTGGGCGGCAAAGCTCGACTGCGCGGCCTGCTGCGCACCTTGCGCCGCTTCTTGGGCGCTGCTAACCTGGGCCGCGTTTTGCGGGGCGGCCACGTACGCCAGTTGAAGATCCGCTGGCCGAATCGCCATGCTCGGTTATTTCACCTTTTAGCGTCCGTTCTACTTTATTTTCTTTACCTTCCGGGCTAGCCGCAGCGGCCGTCGCGGCCGAAGCGGGGACGGCATCCGGGCTCGGCGCGGGTCGGCGCAGGTATTTTTGCTTGACCGTGGGGTCGTCTTCGCGATAGCCCAAGTCGTTGCGCAGTTCGCGCAGCCGCTGGCGCAGATGGATGACGGCCTGCGCGTGGATTTGCGAGACCCGCGACTCCGAGACCCCGAGCGCGCCTTTGATCTCCTTCAGCGTTTGACCCTCGAAATAGTAGAGCGTGATCACCGTGCGCTCTTGGGGCGGAAGGTTTTCGACCGCCCGCACAAGCTCGGCATGCACTTCGCGCGATTCGACCTCACTTACCACGTCGTTGTCGTCGTCGCGAAGCGTATCGACGAGCGGGATCTCGTAGCCCTTCTCGTTGGGCAAGAACTCCTCGAGCGAGAGCACGGCGGTACCGCGCACGCGCTGGATCAACTGGTCGAGTTCCTTCTTCGAAAGGCCGAGGCGCTGCCCGACCTCGGCCTCGGTCGGGGCGCGGCCGAGTTCGACTTCGAGTTCTTGATAGGTGCGTTCCAGCTCCCGCGCGCGCTGACGCACGGCGCGCGGCACCCAGTCGAGCGAGCGCAACGCATCCAAAATCGCCCCGTTTATACGGGTGATTGCGTAGGTCTCGAACTTCACCCCACGTGCATCGTCGTATTTTTCGATGGCGTCGATCAAGCCCAAAATACCGTCGTTGATGAGATCGTTGATCTCGACGTTCGGTGGGAGATTCACCGAGATTCGACCGGCCACGTATTTGACCAAATGCAAATACTTGTGAACGATCTCTTCCCGCGAGAGTTCGACGCCGCCGATGACGTAGCTGCGTGGACTACGGCCCAGCTTCATGCAACCCTTTTGGACGCGCACTTCGCGTTCCGCATTTCGTATTCAGAATTCCCCACAGGCCTCCTACTGCAATTCGTCAGCCTTTTGAATTGGAGAGGTTAAGACTTTGATACACCCGCGAGGTCCACCAAAATGGGGGAAATCGCGTCGAGCGGCGCCACACGGTCAACCAACCCCTCCTTTGCCGCCGCGCGCGGCATCCCGTACACGACACACGTTGCTTCGTCTTGCCCCAGCACGTAGCCGCCGCGTTCTTTAAGTTTGCGTAAACCGCGAACGCCGTCTTGGCCCATGCCGGTGAGGATCACGCCGATCGCGGCCTTACCATATGCCTGCGCTACCTGGGTGGTCATGTAGTCGACGCTTGGCACGTGCAGGGATGTACCGTCGTCATCAACGAGCCGTACCTCGGTCTCTCCCCCGTTTCGACGGCGCAACTCGACCTGTTTCCCTGACGGTACCACGAGCGCGGTGCCGGCCTCGAGGATCATGCCGTTGAGGGCTTCGTGGACGGCGATCTTGCTCGATGCGTTGAGCCGATCGGCCAGCGGCCGTGTGAAGCCCATCGGCATGTGCTGCACGATCAGCACCGGCAGCGGAAAGTTCCCGGGCAGCATCGGTACCACGCGCGAAAGCGCCACCGGCCCACCGGTAGAGGTGCCGATCGCGACGCATTCGTATTGCGAAGCCGGACGCGGACGCGAAGGCGGAGGCGCAATGATGCGCGGCCGGTCTTCGATCGGCGGCGGAGCGTGGACGATCGGCTGCGCCGGCTGCGCGCCGCGCCGCGAGACCGCTCGAATCTTTGCGATCAAATCGCGCGCGACGTCGGTGATATTTACGTAGGCAGCATCGGGCTTCGCGATAAAGTCCACCGCGCCGAGCTCGAGCGCGCGGAACGTCGTCTCCGCGCCATCGCGCGTCAGCGAGCTGCACATGATGATCGGGATCCGGTGATCCGCGACGATCTGACGCACGGCTTCGAGTCCGCCCATGCCCGGCATCTCGACGTCCATCGTGATGACGTCGGGGTTCATCTGAAGCGCCTTGATGATCGCTTCCTCACCACTGCGGGCCGTCGCGACGACCTTGATGTCGGCTTCGTTCTCGAGCATGGTCGTGATGGCTCGGCGCATGAACGCCGAGTCGTCGACCACGAGCACATTGATCTGTTGCACCTGGTTCATCATTTCCGCCGGTAGTAGATCGCCTTGGGGGTGACGACCGGTTCGTAGCAATCGGTGATGCGCATGATCGACTCGGCGTGACCCAAGAACAAGAAACCTCCCGGGCGCAGCACCTTCGCGAAGGCTTCGACCACGCGCTTCTGCGTCGGTTTTTCGAAGTAGATCAAAACGTTACGGCAGAAGACGGCGTCGAACGTGCCCATCGCGGCTACCGCCCGCTCGTCGAGAAGATTGAGTCGCGAGAACTCCACCATACGCTTGATCTCGTCGTTGATGAAAAATCCGCCTTCAAACGGGCGGAAGTACCGTTGGACCATCTCGGGCGGCGTCGCTCGAAAGGAAAGCTCCCGGTAGAATCCGGTCGCGGCCCGTTCCAGGGCTCGCGGCGAGAGATCGGTGGCTCGCAAGACGACGTGCGAAGGCGCAACCCGGTGCGTCTGCATCAGCATCATCCCGATCGTGTACGGCTCTTCGCCGGTGGAACAAGCCGACGACCATACGCGCAGCGGCGTCCCGGCCTTGTGCGCTTCGTCGAGAACCTCGGCGACGAGCACCTCGAGCTGAGCCCGTTCCCGAAAGAAGTACGTCTCGTTGTTGGAGAGCACGGAGGCCAGTTCGCTCCACTCGGTCTCACGCTCGGGCGACGCGGTGAGATAGCGTTCGTACCCGGCGAAGTCGTTGATCCGGCACTTGAGCAACCGCGTCTGCAAACGGCTTTGCAAGAGAAACTGTTTGGTGTCGTCGTAATAGATACCGAAACGCTCGCGGATCAGATCGCGCAGCGCGTGGAATTCGGTTTCCGATATGGCTATCGTCGACACGCAATCGTTTCCGTAACCGGCCCGTTTCGCCGTCTAGACGTGCGAGGCCCGCATCCCAAAACGCAACGCGTGAAAGGCGAGCACGACCCGATCGAACAGTGAACGCTCGTGATCCTCCCGTTGCAGGGCGTCGGCGAAACGCGGGCTCGCGTGGAGCAGATCGAAGAGCACGCCGTAGCGCGCCGGTCGCGCCTCGAGGAATCGCATCAAGCGGACGCGATGTTCCAGCCGGCGCGAAAAGCGCGCGCGAACGCGTTGCTCGTATGCGCGCGCCGCGCGTTCGGGCGCGTTGCGGTGCTCGCGGATCGCCGCCGCCGCGAAGCGCCCGCTCATCGCGGCCTCGAAGATCCCTTCGCCGTTGGTCGCGTCGACCAGTCCGGCCGCCGTTCCGCCGAGCATCGCCGCGCCTGCGGCATAACTCGCGCGCGGCCACCCGCCGTAGAGCAGGTGTCCCTCCTCTTTTCTCCGCTCGACGGTAACGTCCGGATAGAGGCGCGCTTGCGTACGCGCCGTGAACGCGTCGAGCTCCTCACGCAGACGGCTGCCGTCGAGCTTGCCGACCAAACCCAGACCGATCGCCAGATGATCGCGCTTGGGGAACATCCAGGCGACGATCTGGCGCCCGTCGCGAGCGGCATAATAATGTAGCTCGAGGGTACGATATGCGGCCGGCGCGGCCGGGCGATCGAGATAGACGCGGTATTGCAGCGTCGTCATCAGGCCGGCGCTCCAGCGCTCGTCGGCGAAATCACCGTTGAAGCGCGCGGTTGCACCTTGCGCGAAAAAGACGTTGCGCGCGCGAACGCGCCGCCGCTTCCCAACACGAAGGTCGGCATATTCCACGGTTGCGGCCTCGCGATCACGTTCGAATGAACGCCACAGGCATTGCGTGCGGATTGCCGCGCCTTCGCGCGCGGCCAGCGCGGCGATCGCGCCGTCGAGCTCTTCACGTGTCGTCGTGTGTCCCGGTCCGAAAAAAATTTCATGCTCGCGACCGCTCGCGTCAAAGAGCGCAAGCCGCGGCGTGTTGCAATGGATGAGCTCGCTCGGCAAATCGAAGGTTGCGCAGAACCCCGGGCGCAGGCCGGCGGCGCACACGCGCTTTGCGCCGATCACCGCGTCCTTTTCCAAGACCATCGTCTCGATACCGGCGCGCGCCGCCTCGCGGGCCGCCGTCGCGCCGGCCGGACCGGCGCCCACGACGAGAAACTCGACCTCTTCCACCATATCGAGGTCCTTGGTTGGGGTTGCGAGAACACCCTGCGCCGTCATGAGCCTTCCGGATCCCCGCAATTATTTACTCTTGCCGCTCGGCGAGCGCCAGCCTGAGGAGATCAACGTGGTGATCGAAATTCCGGAAGGATCGCGAAACAAGTACGAATACGATAAGCAACTCGATATTTTCCGTCTCGACCGCGCGCTGCATTCGTCGATTCATTATCCGGGCGACTACGGCTTCGCTCCGCAGACGCTCGCACTCGACGGCGATCCGCTCGACGTGCTCGTGCTGGCGATCGAGCCGACGTTCCCAGGCTGTCTGGTCGCCGCGCGTCCGATCGGCCTATTGGAAATGGTCGACGGCACCAAACAGGACGACAAAATTCTCGCCGTACCGGTGGGTGAGCCGCTCTTCGACGAAGTCCACAACTACACGCAAATCTTTCCGCATCAGCTGCGCAAGGTTTCGCACTTTTTCGAAACCTACAAGGCGCTCGAGGGCCAGTCGACACGAATCGGTGCGTGGCGGGATGCGGCCCATGCACGGCGCGAGGTCGCCGAGTCCTATCAGCGCTTCAAGGAGAAGGACTAGCCGGGCCCGCGCAGTACCCCGCCCTAGATCAAACGGCGCCCCTTGGGCGCCGCAATGCTGCTTCCTCAAGGACCTACAACGTACATGACGGCACAATCTGCGATTTGGGCCGGGCTAATCGGTGGCGCGCTGGCCGTGCTCTACGGTGTCGCCCTCACCTTCTGGGTGCTCCGCCGCCCGGACGGCAATGCCCGTATGAAAGAGATCGCCGCGGCGATCCAAGAGGGCGCGATGGCGTTCCTCAAACGCCAGTACGGAACGATCGCGATCGTGGCCGTCATCCTGGCAATCCTGATCTTCATCGCTCCGCCGCTGGGTTGGGAAGCCGCGCTCGGCTTTCTGATCGGCGCGATTCTCTCGGGCGCGGCCGGTTTCATCGGCATGATCGTGTCGGTTCGCGCCAACGTGCGCACCGCCGAAGCCGCTCGAAGCGGCCTGGGCGCAGCACTCAACGTCGCCTTCCGCGGCGGCACGGTAACCGGCATGCTCGTCGTCGGTCTCGGTTTGCTGGCGACGTCGGGGTATTTTGCATTCTTGCAAACCGTCAACAGCGGTGACACGGCCAAGACGCTGGGCGCGATGGTGGGTCTGGCCTTCGGCTGTTCGCTGATCTCGGTCTTCGCGCGCCTGGGCGGCGGCATTTACACGAAGGCTGCCGACGTCGGCGCCGATCTGGTCGGCAAAGTCGAAGCGGGCATTCCAGAAGACGATCCGCGCAATCCCGCGGTGATCGCCGACAACGTCGGTGACAACGTCGGCGACTGTGCGGGCATGGCCGCCGACCTGTTCGAAACGTACGTGGTCACCAGCGTCGCGGCAATGCTCCTCGGCAATCTCGTCTTCGGCGATAAACTCCGGGGCGCGACGACCTTCCCGTTGGTCCTCGGTGCGGTCTCGATCGTGGCCTCGATCGTCGGCTCGTGGATCGTCGGTCTGGGCAAGGTGTCCAAGACGCGGATCATGGGCTCGCTCTACAACGGCATGATCGTGGCCGGAATCCTCGCGTTGATCGGTTTCTACTTCGTGACGCAGCGTGAGTTTGCCGGTTCGCAAGTAAGCCCGCTCAGCATCTTCTTCTGTGCGCTCGTCGGCGTCGCAATCACCGGTCTGATCACCGTTATCACGGAGTACTACACGGGGACGCAGTTCGCGCCGGTGCGGCGGATCGCACAAGCCTCCGTGACCGGGCACGCCACCAACATCATCGCCGGGCTCGCGGTCTCGATGCAGGGTACGGCGCTCCCGGCGCTGGTGATCGTGATCGGCATTCTGGTAAGCTACGGGCTCGCCGGTACCTACGGCGTCGGCATCGCGGTCATGGCAATGCTCTCGCTCGCCGGTATCGTGGTTGCGATCGACTCGTTCGGTCCGATCACCGACAATGCGGGCGGCATCGCCGAGATGGCGGACATGCCCGAAGACGTGCGCAACATCACCGATCCGCTCGATGCGGTCGGCAACACGACCAAAGCGGTGACCAAGGGTTATGCGATCGGTTCGGCCGCGCTCGCCGCGCTCGTCCTCTTCGCCTCGTTCCTCCAGGAGCTGATCAAGGCCAAGTGTGCCGGAGCGGCCGCCGGCGCGACGTGCGCGAACGGCGTTACGGACCTCTTCGCAATCGACAATCCCTACGTGTTGTGCGGTCTGTTCATCGGCGGCCTTCTTCCGTATCTGTTTGCATCGCTTTCGATGCAAGCGGTGGGGCGCGCAGCCGGCGCCGTGGTCGAAGAAGTCCGTCGCCAGTTCCGTGAGATTCCCGGCATCATGGAGGGTACCGCAAAGCCGAACTACGGCACGACCGTGAGCATCGTCACCGCGGCGGCGCTCAAGGAGATGATTCTCCCCGCGCTCATTCCGGTCGGCGTGCCGATCATCGTCGTGGTGCTCTCGGTCACCGGTCTGCTCAAGGGCGACACGGCCGCGCAACTCATGGGCGGCATCCTGGTCGGATCGATCGTCACCGGGCTCTTCCTCGCGATCTCGATGACGACCGGCGGCGGCGCATGGGACAACGCCAAGAAATACATCGAGGACGGTCATCTGGGCGGCAAGGGTTCGATCGCGCATCAAGCGGCCGTTACCGGTGACACCGTCGGCGATCCGTACAAAGACACCGCCGGCCCCGCGATCAACCCGATGATCAAGGTGCTCAACATCGTTGCGTTATTGCTGGTGGCGTTTCTCGTGCACTAGACTTTATCTCGCAAAGGTGAACCTTTGCGAGCTAAAGCCGCGCGGCTTCGCGCGCGCACGATCCCGAAGGGCGCTGCAGTCGCAGCGTCCTTTGCTTTACCAAAGACTGCCTTCGGCGGCCAAGATGTAGAGAATCGGGCCGAGGCCAGGATTTCCAGTAAAAGCTTCGCGTTCGCGGCTACTCCGCCACGGGGACGTCAGCCTGCAGCGCCTCTTCCAAAGCCGCTACCCGATCGACGGCTTCATGCACGTCGTCGCTTGCGCTCGTTACGCGCCAGGCGACGACCGCTGAAGCGAGCAGCAACACGCCGCCCAGCCCCCAGGCGATACTCGGCGCCTTCCATGCGTGCGCGGTACTCACCGAATAGGCGAACGTTCCGGTAAAGATGGCCGGCCCGATCAGCATCCCAAGGCTGCGCAAGAGGTTGATCGCGCCCTGCAACTCACCCTGTTCCTGCTGCCCGACGCGCCGGGTCATGAGCGCTTGCGACGCGGATCCCGCGATCATCCACAGCATGTTGATCGGAATCGCGATCCAGAACAGCACCTGATTTCCGCCGTACAAGAAGAAACCGATTCCGCCGGCGATCAGCCCTACCAGCAGCGCGCGGCGCTCGCCGATGCGATCGACCACCGGCTGGATCACGAAGGCCGAAATCAAGATCGTGAAGACTCCGACGATCGCGAGCGAGATGCCGACCGTGCTCATCGTCCAACCGTAGACGAGCAGGGTGTAGAGCACAAAGAGCTGCGGCAACGCTTCGTGCGCTACGTATCCGATCAGATTCGTGATCGCAAGTCCCGAGAGTTCCGCATGACGGCGCAACATTTTGAGCGAACCGAGCGGATTGGCGCGCTGCCACGAAAACGGATTGCGATGCTCGCGGGCGAGCGATTCGGGCAACACCAAGAGACCGTAGAGAAAGTTCACCAAGCTGAGCGCACCCGCTACCCAGAACGGCAAGCGCAAGCCGTGCACGGCGAGCAATCCGCCGATCGCGGGTCCGACCACGAAACCGATGCCGAATGCCGCGCTGATCATGCCGTAGGCTCCGGCGCGTTTCTCCTGCGGCGTTACGTCCGCAATGTAGGCGCTGGCAACGGTAATGCTCGAGGTCGTCGCACCGGAGAGCACACGTCCGACGAAAAGCCATGCAAGGTTCGGCGCAAGCGCGAGGATCAGGTAGTCGACCGCGGTGCCGGAGTTCGAGAGCAGCACCACCGGCCGGCGGCCGATGCGGTCGGAAAGAGTACCGAGAATCGGGGAGACGAAGAACTGCACGATCGCAAAGAGCGTGGCAAAGACGCCTGATAGGATCGAAGCGTCCGCGTAGTTGCCGTGCGTAAAGCTCAAGAGCAGCGGTTGGAAGACCGGCACCATGATCCCCAGCGCGATCATGTCGAGCAAGACGGTGACGAAAATGAACGTCATCGCGGCGCTACGCCGATTCAGCATCTGTTCCGTCCCCATTGGAATGTAGCGGGTGCATCGATTCGGCCCATACGTCGAGCGCGCGACCGATCCGCGCGCGATCCCCGGTGGCGGCTAGGTCGAGCATAAAGCCGCGATAGGTGGCGAGGATGATAGTAGCGATCGTACGTGCGCGCTTTGGGGTTGCACCCTCGCTGCACAGAGGCTCAGCGAGAAAGCACAACCAATCCTCGACTGCGCCTTCGAGAAACCCGGGAAACGCTTGCGGATTTCGCAGCGCCAATGCGTAGGTCTCGAAAAAGAGCTTGAGCATCGAGGCACTTCTGCGATCGCTCATGTAGGTCCAGACCGCTTTACAGACGGCGGCGGGCGAGGTGAGGTTATCGCGACGCAACCGGTCGAACAGCGCAAGCTGTCGCTCTCGGATCTCGCGCAGCACCGCCGTGACCATCTCTTCCTTCGACCCGAAATGATACAGGAGCATACGAGGACTCGTGTCTACCGCATCGGCAAGCGGACGCAGCGAGAGCTCGGCCAATCCGTGCTTGAGCACGTAGTTAGCCACGCGCTCGAGCAGCGCGCCGCGCCGCTCCAGGTCGACCGTCCGGCTCACGCCTCAGAATAGCATAAACGTAACGATCGTTTCAAGTATGATGGGGCGCGCTCGGTGCGACCCACGTCAGCGATGAGCGAACGACGCTACGGCTCGGTCAGCCAATTCGCGGCTTTGAACCAGAGCTCCATCGCCGCATTGACGCGGGCGCGCTCGTTCGTCGCACAATAATCCAGCATCGCGCCGCGGAAAACCGCGAGGCTCAGCGTCGCAAACGCCTCCGCTCGGTCGCGCGCGACCCCGCGGCGCTCGAGAGCTTCTTTCAACAGGCCGATCCAGTCGTTGATGCCGTGCAAAAACTCCGCGTAGTGCTCATCATGAAGTGCCAAGCCGTAGGCCTCGAAGAAAAGACGCGAGTCGGCTGCGGTTTCGAGATAATACGCCCACATGACGCGGCGAAACTCGTCGCTGGGCGCGGAAGAATCCAGATTCGCAAATTTCTCGCGCAAACGAATCCGGTTTCGTGCGACGAGCGCGACAATCAAATCTTCCTTGCTTCCGAAAAATTCTTCGAGCGCGTCGAGCGGCATAGCGAGGACCGCGGCAAGATTCTCGAGGGTCAGCGCGTAGAGGCCATGCTCGTCGGCATAGCGCCGGATTCGATCGAGCAGCGCGTCTCGCGCGCGAAGCTCCGCGCCGGGGTCCATCAGTCCGTCTGCGGCAGCGCGTGATCCAGTGCTTCGTACTTGCGATATACCGCGTAGTAGGTCGCGCCGATGATTCCGATCGCGAAGAAGAGCAAACCGTCACCGACCACGTTTCCCACGCCGCTGGTCGGCGGCAACATGAGGCGGATTACCGCCCGCCCGACGAAGGCGCCGACGTAGATCAGCGCGGTTGCCCACGACGGCCCGAGCTGCATGACGCCGTGGCGATCGGTCGCGCTCACCTGCGTGTGATGACCGCGCAGGAGGCCGAGGGGAATCCCGGCGGCAAGGCCCAGTACCACTGCCGCGGCGATCTGCCAAATCGGCGGATTGAACTGGGCGAAACTGCCGTAAATCGAGACGGCCGCGAGCAGAATCAGAATCACGGCAAAGGCCCACATGCGTCCCACGCTCGTGCGCTGGGGACGCGAGGAACGATAGAGCACGATCGCCATGATGACGACGAGGATGAGGAGATTTTCGGGAGTCATATTGATTCGAAATATCTTCCGTCCCAGTTAGGCGACGCCGTTCAAAGTGGTCTACGGACCATGAGACAGCGTCAACGACACTGGGACGGAAGAGATAAAGAATTACTTGATTTCGACCTTTGCGCCGGCCTCCTCGAGCTTCTTCTTGACGCTCTCGGCTTCGTCTCTGGTGACGCCTTCTTTAACGGCCTTGGGTGCGCTCTCTACGAACGACTTCGCCTCGGTCAGTCCCAGGCTCGTGAGTTCGCGAACCGCCTTGATGACCTTGATCTTCTCCGGTCCCGCTTCCGCGAGGATCACGTCGAATTCGGTCTTCTCCGGCGCCGCAGCGGCGGCACCGCCGCCGGCAGCCGGTCCCGCGACCATCGCGACCGGAGCCGCGGCGCTCACGCCGTATTTCTCTTCGAGCTGCTTGACCAGATCCGCGAGCTCGAGCACGGTGAGTTTGTCGATTTGATCGATGAGTTCGGCAACAGCCATGATTGATGAATCTCCTTAAGCGTTCGAACCCGCGGCTTCTTTTTGCTCGCGGATGGCATTGAGTACGCGGACCAGTCCGCTCTGATTGCCCGAGAGTACGGTGACCAAACCGCGCATCGGGCTTGCGAGCGAACCGACGAGTCGTGCGATGAGCTCGAGCTTGGGCGGCAAGGCGGCGAGGGCTTCGACTTGCTTGGCGTCGACGAGCGCGCCGTCGATGTAGGCAGCCTTGATCCCGAGCTTCTTGCGCTCGTCGGCGAATTGTTTGATCGCCTTCGCGGGTGCCACCGGATCGGACCCCGCGAACACGATGCCGGTCGGACCGGCCAGAAAGGCATCAAACTGCCTGGCCCGCTCCTCGCCGGCTGCGATCTTGAAGAGCGTGTTCTTGACGACGGCATAGGTGCTGCCGTCCTTGCGAAGCTCGCCGCGAAGTTTGGTGATCTCCTCGACGGTCAAGCCTTGAAAATCGGTCAAGAACAAGTTCTGCGCTCCGGCAAGCCGTTCGCGCAACTCTTGAACCGCGTTTTCTTTTCGTGCGGTTGGCATGACGTTGTTGCTGCTTTCCTTCTAAAACGCGCATGCTGACGTTGCAGCATGGGCCCCCGAGCAACTAAAAAGCGCTCCATCCGTCCGGAGAGCGCTTCACCAACTCGCACTCATGCGGCGACACAACCTGTCACCCTGAGCCTGTCGAAAGGGTTCGTGCGCACCTCGGCAGGTGTCGGCGTGAGCCTTCATTATCCGCCTTGCGGCGGGCCTACGGTCTTCGGAGCCAAGGGGTAGACTACCATAGGCCCGAGAGCGTTGCAACCCCCGCGGTTCGGTTGTGTAAGCGGTTCGGCTCCCGCGGTTCGGCCCCATGGTTCGGCCGGCTTTCAGCCGGCCGAACCATGGGGGGTCGCGCCTACGAGGAAGCGGCCGCCGGTTGATGCGCCTCCACGTACTCGTGGATCTCATGGACTCGAAGCGGCCGCAGCACGAGCAGCGAAAGCACGGCGGCTACCACGTTGAAGACCGCCGCCACGCTGAGCGCTAGCGTCCAGCTTCCGGTGAGCGCGGTGAGCACGCTCGCCAGCGGAACGATCAGGGCCGCAGTGCCCTTGGCCGTGTACAGCATGCCGTAATTGGTCGTCGCGTATTTCTGCCCGAAGTGGTCGCGTGCCGTCGCCGGGAAGATGCTGAAGATCTCGCCCCAGGCGAAGAACACGACGCCGGATAGCAGCACGAACGTGACCGGAGAGTGCCCAAATTCCATCAACGCGACGATGCCGATGCCCTCGAGCATGAAGGCGAAGAACATCGTGAGCTCGCGGCCGATCCGATCCGAGACCCATCCGAGGATCGGGCGCGTGAAGCCGTTGACCAGATTGTTGATCGAGAGCGCATACGTGAGCGTCGGAAGCGTCCAAAGGAGGATCGTGACCGGCGACTTCGCGATGCCGAAGTCCTTGGCGATCGGTCCGAGCTGCGCGACCGCCATGAGTCCGCCGGCCGCGACCAGCGTGAACATCACGTACATCACCCAGAACACCGGCGAGCGCAACGTCTCCATCGGCTTGTAATCGTGCGTGCCTTGCAGCGTGGTGGGTATCTTGCGATCCGGCACATGGGTCGCCGGAGGCGTCAAGAGGAACATCGCGGCAACCACGACGATCAAGCCCTGAATCAATCCGAACATGAGAAATGCGTGACGGTATCCGCCGTTCGCAACCATCAGCGTCAGCGGAATCACGGTTAGCGCGGCGCCGGCTCCGAATCCCATCGCCGTCAGGCCGGCGGCCAGCCCGCGGTTGCCGGCAAACCATTTGATCGCGTTGCCGATGCAGGTACCATACACGATGCCGGCGCCGATGCCGGCGAGGATCCCGCCGAGGTAGAGCGTCTCGAGCGAGTACGCATACGAGTTGACCACCCAGCCGGCCGCCGCGAAGAGGCCGCCGACGATGACCATTCGGCGCGGGCCGAAGCGATCGGCGAGCGCGGCTTCGAACGGCACGAGCCAGGATTCGACGAGCACGAACAGCGTGAACGAAACCTGAATCGCCGCCCGCGACCAACCCATTGCGGTATGGATCGGATTGACGAAGACGGTCCAGCCGTATTGAAGGTTCGCGATCATCGCCATGCAGACGATGCCGGCGATGAGCTGGACCCAGTGGTTATGAAGAATATTTTCGCGCGGCACGGCCGCACTCGATTGAGCGGAGGACATCCTTTACACCCTTTCTAGCGCCGTAGGCTCACCCAAATCGTCTTTTTGTCGGTGTAGTTGTCGAGTGCGGTCTGGCCGAGATCGCGTCCCATTCCGGAGTCGCCGCCGAGTCCGCCCCAGGGTAGACGTGTGTCGCTCTGACCGTAGGTATTGACCCAAACCGTTCCTGCGTGCAGCCGCTGCGCCATGATGTGGGCACGCGCCACATCCTTCGTCCAAACCCCGGCCGCGAGGCTGAAATCCGAATCGTTGGCGATCCGAACCGCATCGTCTTCGTCCTTGAAGCGAATCACCGCGGCGACCGGGCCGAAGATCTCTTCGCGCGCGATCTTCATCGAGTTGTCGACCTCGGTGAAAACGGTCGGTTCGAGGAAGTAGCCGCGCGAGCCTACGCGTTCGCCGCCCGAACGCAGCGTCGCGCCCTCGCTCTTGCCGGTCTCGATATATCCCATGATCGTGTTCATCTGTTTTTGCGAGATCACGGGACCCATGTAGGTGCTCTCATCGAGCGGGTCGCCGATTTTCAGCGTCTTCGAGCGCGCCACCATCCGCTCGCAGAACTCGTCGTAGATGCTCTCTTGCACGAGCACGCGCGAGCCGGCCGAACAAACCTGGCCGCTGTTGAAGAAAATACCGGCCGAAGAACCCTTGACCGCGGCGTCGATGTCGGCGTCCTCGAAGATCAGGTTGGGCGATTTTCCGCCGAGTTCGAGCGTGAGCCGGGTGACGAACGGCGCTGCGCCCTCCATGATCAGCTTGCCGACGCCGGGCGATCCGGTGAACGAGATCTTGTCGACGTCGGGATTCTTCACGAGCGCCATGCCGGCCGACGAGCCCGGTCCGGGCAGAATGTTCAGCACGCCCGGCGGCAAACCGGCTTCGAGCGCGAGTTCGCCGAGCAGAAGCGCGGTGAGCGGCGTTTCCGTCGCCGGCTTCATCACGATCGCGCACCCGCAGGCGAGCGCCGGGGCGATCTTCCACATCGAGTTCATCAGCGGGAAGTTCCACGGCACGATCGCGCCGACGACGCCGACGGGCACACGCGCGATGTAGGTGAGCGCGTCCGGCCGCACGGGCACGACGTCGCCGGTGATTTTGTCCGGCCAGCCCGAGTAATACTCGATGCAGTCGAGCATCGCCGGATAGTCCTGACGTCGTACCGAGCTGATCGGCTTACCGCCGTCGAGCGATTCGAGCGCGACGATCTCTTCTTGCCGTTCGCGGATCACCTGCGCGAAACGCGACATGATGCGCGCGCGATCAGCTGCGCGCATCGTTCCCCACGGACCCCGCTCGAGCGCGGCACGAGCCGCCTTCACGGCCAGCGCGACGTCGCCGGGGCCGGCCTCGGCAACGTGCGCGATGACTTCTTCGGTCGCCGGATTGCGCGTATCGAACGTCTTCCCGGACTGCGCGTCAACCCATTCTCCGTTGATGAGCAGTTTGGTTTGCGGGACGCGAACCGACTTTGCTGGTGTTGCGATCGCCATGATCAGATTACCCCTTCTTCGTGCAGGCTCTCGACCTGCGAGCGGTCATAGCCCATGATTTCTTGCAAGATTTCCTCGTTATGTTCGCCGAGCAGCGGCGCGCGGCGATAGTCGACGGTCGAGTCGGAGAGTACGAGTGGACAACCGACGGTGTAATAGCTGCCTCGCTGCGGATGCTCCACCGTAGCGATCATGTTGCGCGCGCGCAATGACTCATCTTCGAGCAGTTCTTTCATCGCGAGCACGGGTCCACACGGGATGTCGAGCGCATTGCAGCGCTCGAGCACCTCAAATTTGGTGAGCGTTTGCGTCCATTCTTCGATGATGCCGAAGACCTCCGAAAGGATCGGCACCCGCGCCTCCGGCGTTGCATATTTCGGATCGGTGATGAGTTCCGGCCGCCCTATCTCCTTGCAGAGCGGTTCCCAGATCTGCGTCTGAAGGATCAAATAGACGTAGTCGTTCGGACCGCCCGGCGCGCAGCGCAAGGCGGAACCGGGGTGACCGCCGCCGGAGGCATTGCCAGAGCGCGGCACGACGCCGTTGAAGCTGCGATTGGGATATTCGCTCAGCGGTCCGCGTGCGAGCCGCTGCTGGTCGCGCATCTTGACGCGGCATAGATTCAGCACCGAATCTTGCATCGTACACACGACGCGCTGGCCTTGCCCGGTATGGACGTCGCGCTGATAGAGCGCCGCCAGAATTGCCGCCACCGTATGGATCCCGGTGCCCGAGTCGCCGATCTGCGCGCCGGTCACCAGCGGCGGACCGTCTTCCCAGCCGGTCGTGCTCATCGATCCGCCCATCGCCTGCGCCACCGGTTCGTAGGCCTTGGCGTCGGCGAATTGTCCCGGGCCGAAGCCCTTGATCGAGGCATAGATGATCCGCGGATTGAGTTCGTGGATCGTCTCCCATGAAAAACCCTGACGATCGAGCACGCCCGGGCCGAAGTTTTCGACCAGCACGTCACACTTGCGAATCATCTCGGTGAAGATCTGCTTCCCTTGCGGCGTTTTGGTGTTGAGCGTCAACGAGCGCTTGTTGCCGTTGAGCATCGCGAAATACAAACTATCCGCGTCCGGGATGTCGCGCAGCTGCTGGCGCGTGATATCGCCGCGCCCCGGCAACTCGACCTTGATCACGTCGGCGCCGAGCCAGGCGAGAATCTGCGTGCAGGACGGCCCCGACTGCACGTGCGTCATGTCGAGCACGCGCACGCCGTCCAGCGCCTTTGCTTTCGTCATGGTCTGCGTGCTCATTTGTACATCGTTTGGTTTTCGGTGCCGGGCGCGTATGCGTCGGGATCGAGCCACACGTTGATTACCGCGCAGGTTCCCGCTTCGCGCGCACGCTCGAGCGCCGGGCGAATCTGCCCCGGTTCGCGCACGGCCTCGCCATAGAAGCCCAGCATGTCGGCAAATTTCTCGAAATCCACGTCGCCCAAATAGTTACCGACGTTGCCGCGCTCTTTGCCGTACTTCTGGATCTGGCCGCAGCGGATCTGGTTCATGTAGCTGTTGTTGCCCACGATCGCGATGTACGGCAACCCGAAGCGGACCGCGGTCTGCATGTCGAAGCCGGTCATCGCGAACGATCCGTCGCCAAAGAGCGCGACCACTTCGCGCTGCGGCTGCGCAAGTTTCGCGGCCATCGCAAATCCGGTGCCGACGCCGAGCGATCCGAGCGGACCGGGATCCATCCACAGTCCCGGCGCCTTGGGCTGCACGACGTTGCCCGCGAAGGTCACGACGTCGCCGCCGTCGCCCACGAAGACCGAATTGTCGGTGAGGAAATTATCGATTTCGTAGGCGAGCCGATAGGGGTGAATCGGTACCGCGTCGTTGCGCAGCTTGGGCAGACGAGCCTCAACCGCGGCATTCTCCTTCTCGCGCAGAGCAGCCACCCACGCGTTGCGCGCCGCAGCGTTCTTGGCCCCTGCCGCGCGCGTGACCGCCGCGAGAATCACTCCGACGTCGCCGACCAGACCGAGATCGACGTCGCGATTGCGGCCGACGGTGGCGTACGACATGTCGATCTGCACGACCGTCTTCGCCTTGAGGCTCTTGCCGTAGCGAAGGCGGAAATCGAACGGCGTCCCGACCACGATGATGACGTCCGCCGTTTCGAATGCTTCGCGTCGCGTGAGTTGGAAATGCAGTGGATGACCGGGCGGCAGCGTACCGCGTCCCGCCCCGTTCATATACGCCGGAATGTTGAGCGTCTCGACGAACTCGCGCGCCGCGTCGGTTGCGCGGCAGGTCCAAACTTGCTGGCCGAGCAGCACGCATGGCTTGGTCGCCTTCGAAAGGATATCGGTCAGGCGCGTAATGTCGTTCGGATCGCCCAGGCTCTTGGTCGACGCGCGGTAATGGCCGGCTTGCGGGATCACCGCTCGATCCGGGTCGATTTCATGATCCAGGACCGTGCGCGGAATCTCGAGGTATACCGGACCGAACGAACCGTTGAATGCTTCGCGGGCGGCCATCGTCACGAAATCCGCGACGCGCAACGTCGTGGTGACGCTGGTCGCGAACTTCGTGATCGGCCGCAGCATCTCGACATGCGGCAGATCTTGCAGACCGCCCATGCGGTGCTGCGAGAGCCCGGCTTGCCCCCCGATCAAGAGCATCGGAGATTCGGCGCGAAATGCGTTGGCGACGCCGGTGATCGCGTTGGTCGTACCGGGTCCGGCGGTGACGACCGCGCAGCCGAGGTTGCCCGTCATGCGCGCATAGCCGTCGGCGGCGTGCGCGGCAACCTGTTCGTGACGCACGTCGATGATCTTGATGCCCTCGTCGATGCAGCCGTCGTAGATATCGATGATGTGACCGCCGCAGAGCGTGAAGATCGTATCGACACCTTCCGAGCGCAACGCCTTGGCGACGAGATGCCCGCCCGAGACCTTCTTCTGCGGTGCGGTGCCGTCGGTGGTGTGCCGTTCGCTTGGAACGGAAAGCATCTGAGCCATGGAGATCCCTTCGATCAGCGTAATGATTTAGATGTCATGAACGTGCACGGCGACGTGAGCGGCCAGTCCGAGCGCGTGCTCGCGAACGAGCCGTTCGGCCAGATCGCCGTCGCGGGTTTCGAGCGCCTGAATGATGTGCATGTGATCGACCATCGAACGCTCGAACCGATGATCTTCCGAAATCGTGCGATGCCGGATCGAACGGACGTGCATGATGAGCGTGTCGGCCATCCGCGAGAGCGTTGCGCTCCGCGCGAGATCGATGATCCGGCTGTGAAACGCAAGATTCGCGTCTGAGTACTCGTCAAGCTTGGCCGCGATCGCACCGTTTTCGAACGTCGCGAAAATCGTGCGCAATGATGAAATCTCCTCGTTGCTCGCGCGCTCGGTGATCAATCGCGCCGCCATACTTTCGAGCGCGGCCCACACTTTGATAATCTCGACCAGCTCTTCGCGGCTCTTGCGAACGATGAAATATCCGCGCCGTGGGACGCTTTCGACCAAGCCTTCATGTTCGAGCCGGGCGAGTGCATCGCGAATCGGCGTGCGGCTCACGCCCAAGCGGTATGCCAGATCCCGTTCGTCCAGCCGCAGGTCTTGGTCCGCCCGCTCGTAGATGTTCATCTCGAGCAGCGCGGCGCGCAGCGCGGCGTACGCGCGTTGCGCGAAACTCGCTTCGGATCCGAGCCGCGAGAGACCTAAGGCCAAGGCCGCACCCTCCAGGGCGGGTGGGATATGGTATCTGGTATACCAGTTCCTTCCATGCCGACGCAGCAGCCTCTAGGGCCGCTTTACGTCCTCGAGCTCCTCGAGCGTCCGGGGCCAGTCCGACTTGAGCAGCCGAGAGAGGCTCCGGTCGGCGAGCACTTTGCCGCCGGTCTGGCAACGGGCGCAATAGTTGGTTTCGTTGCCGGCGTAGCGGATGCGCTGGATCGGCGCTCCGCACCGGGGGCACGGCTTGCCGAATCGGCCGTGCACCGCCATCTCCTCACGAAAGGCCGTGACCTTTTCCGGGAAGCCGTCGCCGGCTTTGAGTCGATCGGTCCACGCCGCCAGCGTCCGGCGCGCCGCGTCGAAGAGCACTTCCCACTCCGTTCCGCGGAGTTTTTGGGTCAGCGCGATCGGGGAGAGACGCGCGGCGTGCAGGATTTCGTCCGAGTACGCATTGCCGATCCCGCTCACGATCCGAGGGTCGGTCAGCGCTCGTTTCAACGTCCGGTTCTCGGCGCTGAGCGCTGCCCGAAATGCGTCGAGATCGCTCGAGAAGAGTTCGATGCCGCCGGGATCCTGCGAGCGCAACGCATCCTCGCCCGCCAGCACGGAGAGCGACGCGCGATGTTTCGACCCGGCTTCGGTCAGCACGAGCGTGCCATTCGAGAAGTCGAACGCCGCTAAACTCGTTCGCCCGGAGAGGGCCGTTCCGCGTTCCTTCCAATGCAGCCGGCCGGCGATCATCAGGTGAAGCACGAGCCAACGGTCGTCGTCCATCCCGATCGCAATGCGCTTGCCGACGCGGCGCAGCTCGCGAACGCGGTGCCCGTATTCGTCCTCGAGCGGCGGCTGCGCCGTGCGCAGCAGAAAGGGACTCGCGAGCCGGACGCGTTCCAGCGTCTGCCCTACGATCCGCGTCCGCAGCGCGTGTAAGTAGGCTTCGACGTCGGGAAGTTCAGGCACGGCGCGCGAGCGCTGCCGCCGAGCGCGCGCCGGCGTCCTCGAGCGCAATCGCCCGCGCCCGCGGAAACGCCGCCTGCGCGAGATCGGTCAGCACGTGACCCGGCACCGCCTCGATGAACTCGCTCGTACCCAGTTCGATCATCATCGTCGTTGCATCGTACCATCGCACCGCGTGCGCCACACCGGCGGCCAGGTCGTGGCGCAGCGCCTGCGCATCGCGCACCAGACGCGGCCCGACGCTCCCCACGTAGATCGTGCGCGGGTTGCGAATCTCCATCGGCGCAAGCACGGTTTCGAGATGCGCCTGCACCGGGGCGAGCAGCGGGCAGTGCGAGGGAACGGCGACGTCGAGCCGTTCCGCGCGGCGCGCCCCCGCCGACCGGCCCGCTTCGAGCGCGCGCGCAAGCGCATCGTTCTCGCCTGCGATCACTAATTGCGTCGGTGCGTTGACGTTCGCAATGAAAATTTGCGCCTGCGGTCGCGCGATCGAGCGAACGATCTCCGCGACCACCTGCTCGCGCAGTCCGGCGATCACACCCATGCCGTAACCGCGCGGAAAGAGTTTCTCCATGACACTCGCTCGCTCGCGAACGGCCCGCAGCGCGTCGTCGAAGGCGATGCTTTCCGCGTAGACGGCCGCGGCGAATCCACCCACTGAATGACCGGCAACGGCGTCGGCTTGCACGCCGCGCCGTTCGAGCATCCGTCCCGAAGCGACGCCCGCCACCAGCAGCCCGAGTTGCACGTTGACCGTCGAGGCGAGCGCGGCGGCGTCGTCACGCTCGCGCACGTCGTATCCCAGCACGCGGCTCGCTTGCGCAAACGTCCGCTCCGCATCGAGATCGCCCGCGATCGACGCGAGCATGCCCGGGTGCTGCGATCCCTGTCCCGGGAAGACGAATGCTAACACCGGCCCGTCACTACACCCACGTACCACGCTCGATCGAATCGAGAAAGAGTGCGGCGGCAAGCAGATCGGCCGCGCCGCCCGGCGACGCGCGCCGCGCGAGCAGCGCGCGTTCCAACTCGTTGCACGCGCGCCGGCCGGCCGCGGTGCCGCAGCCGCCCGCAGCGAGCACGGCGCCTGCTCCCGCCTGCGCAACGCGCAGCGCCTCCTCACCGCCGCGGTGCAGCAGACACGTATCCTCGAGCGTGGTCATGACCTCGAGTAATGCGTCGATGCGCGCGACCGCTTCGGACGCACCGCGTTCGCGGGCAGCACGTAACGCGGGAAGCGCGTGGTGTACGACGTGCGGGAAACCGGCCTGCGCTTCGCCGGCCGCACCGCCTACACCGTAGCGGGCGCGTGCGCGCGCGCCGTTGCTGCTCCGCACGGCGGCGACGCCTTCGTCCGGCAGCGCCGCGATCTGCGCGGCGGCGCGCGCGATCGCAGCCGGATCGCGAGAGCCGGTGTGAGCGTGCCCTGCAACGAGCAGACCGAGCGCCCAGATCGCACCGCGATGGGCGTTGGCGCCGCCGGTCGCCGCCAGCATATGCGTTTCGCCGGTGCGGCCGATCGCTCCGAGCCGCGTGCGCAGCGCGCGATCGATCGCGCTCGAACGCGCGGCGAGATCGGCCGCGACGAACGTGTGCTCCAGCGCACGTGCCGAACGCAGCAGCAGGTCGAGCGTGAGATCGTCGTGCGCGCCGCTGCCGCGCCGATCGACCAGTGCCGGTTTAGGCGTGAGTTCGGCCTCGGCGATCAGCGCTTGCACGGCGGCCTGCGGCGGTGAAAACGGCGGCAATATCCGCGGACCGCCCGGCGTCTTCACCATGAGCGCGCCGCCGCGCAGCGTCTCGTCGAGCGCAGCGGCGTAACCGTCACCGAACGCCACCTCGACGTCGACGCGTACCGGCAGATTCGCGATCGCGCACGCAAAGGAATGCAGCGCGCCATCGCCCGATGCCGCGCGTACGATGACGTCGAGATCGCTCTGCTCGTGCAAAGCCGGGACACCGGTGACCAGCTCGTATCCCGCGGCGCCGATCGGCGCAGCGCACAGACCATGCGCGCCGGCCGCACCGATCACCGCCGGCAGCGCGGCAAAGGCGCGGTGCTCGCGCGGCGGAACGACGTTGCGCAGCCGCTCCGGCGGAACGACCCGGTCGATCTCGGCGGCCGCGACGCTGGCGGCAAAGCGCTGCCCGCGGTGCTCGCCGCGAATGCCGATCGGCACGTCTTCCGCTATATAGGCGCGGCGCACGATCGCCCAGGGAGCTCGCCCAAGGCTCGCACGAGCCCACTCCGGCGCATGTGCGGCGAGCCTTGCCACCGCAGGGGGACTTAGCCGGACGAGATCGTGCGCACGGGCGTGCTCATTCATCCCAGCGAGCCGCGAGCTCGTCGCGGACGCGGCGCGCGAGCGCACGCGTTTGCGTTGCCGCGGGCACCGCCAACTTATCGACCGGATTGCGTAATGCGAGAACCGGATTGCGCAGCACGGCGACCAATGCCTCGTGCACGTTCGCAACCTCGGCATCACTCGGCTCGTCGAAATCGGCGATCCGAAAGATGCGATCGATCGCGCCGAAGCGCGCAAAGGTGTGGATGTCGCGCGCGGTCGCCGGAATCTCGCGCGCGATGCGCGCCAAATCTTCGCGCTGCATCCGCGTGACGCGCGCGACGGCTGGCTCCGACATCACGTGAATCTCGATGGCGGAATCGTCGAGCGCGCCGATCCAGCCCGCCTGCAGGCCGTGGGCCAGAAACGCGCCGGAGATCGCCTTGCCGACGACGAGAGCGAGGACGGGATGCCCGCCGCGTCGCGCCCGAATGTACGCGTCCGCCGAGGCTGCCAGGGCGCGCTGCAATCCGACCGCTTCTTCGCGCACGCCGAAGGCCTGTCCGGGAACGTCGACGATCGCGAGAATTGCGCTCTTCTTGGGCGTTCCGTTCACCGCAGCTGCCAGACCAAATCCCTCGTCGATTCCAACTTCGCCCGCACGCGCACGTTCGAAGCGTGCCTGCGGATCGGGAACCACGACGATCGTGCGCACGGGAAATCCGTCGAGCGAAACGTCGGCAGCAAGCACGGATGGCGGCAAGCCCGCCACCGCCGTTCCTTTGTTTGCGAAGCGTTCGTACCACAAGCGCCCGCGTGAGACCACGGTCCTCACGGTTGGATCTCCATGGCATGCAGAAACGCATCGCGTTCCAGCCGCGGATCGGGAAACGGCGGCGGCACCAGCGGACCCAGCGGACGGGGACGTTCGAACGCCCGTTCCACCGCAGCACGAATCGCGCCGACGTCGTCGGCGACCAATTCGGTCGTGAAGTCTTGCTCGAAACGGCGCCGTCCGCCGGTGACGCGCCAGATCAGCGGCCGATCGGATGAATCCATCTCCTCGATACCCGACTCCGTTTCGACGACGTCGGGACCATTGAGCCCGATGCGCGCGCCTTCGCTCACGATGATCGCACTGCACAGCGCGGTCGAAAGCGAGAGCCCGCCGTACACGCCGACGCGGCCGGCGATCACCGCCACCACCGGCATTCGTTCGCGCAGCGCGACGATTGCATCGCAGATCTCGGTGACGGCGAGGATACCGAGGTTTGCTTCCTGCAGGCGAATGCCGCCGGTATCGAGCGCGAGCACGACGCGCGTCGGTCTGCCGTCCTCGAAATCGCGTCGCGCCAGTTCGAGCGCACCGGCGATTTTAGCGCCGCCGATCTCGCCGATCGAACCGCCCAGAAAACGGCCGTCGCTCGCGACCACGCATGCGCGCCGGTTGCCCAGCGTTCCGCGTGCAACCACCACGCCGTCGTCCGCTTGCGGTACTACGTCTTGGGCGGCCAAGTACGGCGAGGCGATGCGAGCGAACGGATCGAGCAGTTCGCGAAAGCTCGCGGGATCGAGCAACGCGCGCGCGCGTTCGCGCGCCCCACGTTCGGCAAAGGACTCGGTCAAGAACGGCGTCATCGCGCGTACTCGAGCGCCTGCTCGAGGCGCAGCGCTACGACCGCTGGTGTCGCTCCGAAGTCGTTGATCTCGATCTGCACCGCAACGGGGTTGCGCGCGAAGAAGCGCGCGAGCACGGCCTGCCAGGTGCGATCGAACCCGGTTACGCTGGTACGCACGACGATCGACGCGCGGCCGTCCGCGGCGGGTTCGAGCAGAACTTCGCAATTCCCGGAAGCGACGACACCCACGTGCGCGCGGTTGGCCACGGGCTCATTCGCCGCAAACTCGTAGCTCAGCGTTTCGATCATCACCAGCTCCTGAAGCGCTTGGGCGGATCGTACAATCCGCCCGACCATTCGACCAGCTCTCGGACCGACCTCGCCGCGAGCAGCGTGCGGTTCGCCTCGCTGCGGCGCACGCCGAGATCTTCCGGAAAGGCGACGATGCCTTCGGCTCGGAGGGCGCGCGTGCGCTCTTCACTCGTTGCCATGCCGATCGGGGTGACGCCGGCAATGGCGGCAAGTGCGGCGCGGCGCTCGTCGAGGCCGCTCGCGCGGTAGAGATAGGCGATGCCTTCCTCGGTCACGACGTGGGTGACGTCGTCGCCGTAAATCATCACCGGCGCGATCGGAAACCCCGCGTTGCGCCCGAGCTCGATCGCATCGAGCCGCTCCACGAACGTCGGCACGCCGCTTTCTTGAAATGTCTCGACCAGCTGGACGACGATCTTGCGCCCGCGCCGCACCTCTTCATCGGACGAGGTCATTTCGAGCCAGGCGGCGCTCGGATGACGGCGCCCGCGCGGATCGCTGCCCAAGTTCGGCGCCCCGCCGAAGCCGGCAATGCGCCCGAGCGTGGCCGTGGACGAGTTGGCGTCGCGATCGATCTGCAGCGTCGAGCCGATGAAGAGATCCGTTGCGTACAGACCGGCGGTTTGGCAATACGCGCGGTTGGAACGCAACGTTCCGTCGCGGCCGGTGAAGAAGACGTCCGGACGCGCTGCAACGTAACGTTCCATTCCGAGTTCGCCGCCGTAGCAGTGCACGCTGCGCACCCAGCCGCTCTCGATCGCGGGGATGAGCGTCGGATGCGGATTGAGCACCCAGTGCGTGCACACCTCGCCGCGCAGCCCCAGGCGTTCTCCGTAGGTGGGAAGGATCAGCTCGATCGCGGCCGTGTCGAATCCGATGCCGTGGTTGAGACTGCGCACGCGATGGCGTTCGTAGACGCCGCGCAGTACGAGCATCGCCATCAACACTTGGACGTCGTCGATCTGTTCCGGATCGCGCGTGAAGAGCGGCTCGATCTCGTACGGCTTATCGGAAACGACGATCAGATCGATCCAATCGCCCGGAATATCGACGCGCTTGACGCGATCGACGATGCGGTTCACCTGCGCGATGACGATGCCGTCGCGAAACGCCGTTGCCTCGGCAATGGTCGGCGTTTCCTCGGTGTTCGGCCCGGTGAAGAGGTTGCCCTCAGCATCCGCCTCGTCTGCCGCGACAAGAGCCACGTCGGGCGTCAGATCGACGAAATAGCGCGCAAAGAGTTCGAGATAGGTGTGAATGGCGCCGATTCGGACGCGACCGTCGGCGACTTGCTGCGCCAATCGCAGCGACTGCGGACCGGCATACGAAAAATCGACCTGCGCGGCGATCCCACGCTCGAAGAGCGCGATGTGCTCCGGACGACCGATGACGGAAATGAGCAGATGGATGTCGTGAACGAGTGCCGGATCGACCGAAGCAAGCACGCGCGAGAGAAAGTCGGCCTGCTTTTGATTGTCGCCTTCGAGGCACACGCGATCGCCCGGCTCGATGAGCGCTTCGAGCACGGCAACCGCGTCAGCCGCCTCGAACCGGCCGTCTTGGACCAGGCGCGTAATACGCTCGAGGCGTTCATCCTTGCGCCGGCGGCGCGTATTCCATGCCGGGATCATCCGGCGGGAGTTGGCCGCGCAGGCGAGCCCGCCCTACGAAGCTACGAATCGGCCCGCGCTGAAAACCGCTCCTGCAGTTGGTCGCGCGTTTCGGTGAGACGCAGGGGAGCTTCCAGACTCGTGATCTTGAAAAGTTTGCGCACCCGCGATTCGAGTGGAACGATCACACCGACGCGCTCGGGTGCGGCGTTGGCGGCGCGAACCAAAACGTTGAGAATGGTCGAGTCGAGATAGGTGCACGCGGTGAGATCGACGATCACCGGACGGCTGCCCTCGAGCTGCTTCTCGATCAGTTCGGCAAACCGGCCCGCGACTGCGATGTCGAGCTCACCGTCGATAACGAGAATCTCGGCCCAGGGCAGAGACTCGTGGGCCACCCCGAAGGTCCCGTTACCTTCCATACCCATCACCATAGACGTACCTGTAGTCAAATACAACCTGGGGGCAATCGCCGTGAAACGCCCTCAACGAGCCGCGAACGCACGCGCGGCGGTCATGATTTCCCCCTGTATTTCGTGTAAGGGTTCGTCCCGCAGCATCAGCGCCGGAACACGATCGGCCAAGTGCGGATTACTCCCGTGGAACCAGGCTCGCACGGCCTCGGGATCGTTTGCACTGCCGATCATCGCGGCGATCTGCAGTGCGAACCGCAGGACGTTCGAGCGCTGCGGAAGCCGGCCAGTGGTCCATTGCGCAACGGCGCGCGTCTCGCCGACGCCGCCGATCGTCGCGACCGTCTTCGCTCCGAGAAGAGAGATGAGCTCGCCGACCGCCTCCTCGATCGGGAGCGACATCGCCCGCTGGTGGGCTTCAGGGGCGGAGAGCTCGCCGCGGTCAATCGCGTCGTTTCGCTTCAGTTCACGCATAGTTCCACGCATATTTTTACCGGTCGAGTCACGCCTTAAATCACGGGCAAAATCCCTAGCAATAGTAATGGCGGAAACACGGCCGATAGTCAAGCCCCAATTTGTTGGACCCCAAAAAAAGGAGCCCAGCCTTCCGGCCGGGCCCTCTGTTCCTGCGCCGCGCAACGTCGGCGCAGCCCACTCTTCCTTGCCCCTCCTACGCGGTGGCTTTGACCCGGTTCGGATCGATTTTGACGCCGGGCCCCATTGTGCTCGCGAGCGTCACGCTTCGCAAGTACGTGCCTTTGGCCGCCGACGGCTTTGCGCGCACGATCGCGTCGAGCAGGGCACTGACGTTCTCGAGCAGCTGATGCTCGTCGAATGCCGCCTTGCCGACGATCGTGTGGATGATGCCGGCCTTATCGAGCCGGTATTCCACCTTACCGGCCTTGATGTCGCGAATCGCGCCGGCGATGTTGGGCGACACGGTCCCGGCTTTTGGATTGGGCATCTTCTGGGCAAGGATGCGCCCGAGTTCCTTACCCACTTGCGCCATCATGTCGGGCGTCGCGACCGCGACGTCGAACTCGGTGAAGCCCGCTTTCAGCCTGTCGATCAACTCCTGATCTCCGACGACGTCGGCGCCCGCCTCTGCGGCAGCTTTCGCGTTGTCGCCCTTGGCGAACGCGATCACGCGAACCGTGCGCCCCGTACCATGCGGCAGCAACACCGTGCCGCGCACGTTCTGATCGCTCTTCTTCGGATCGACCCCGAGGCGGATGTGGATCTCCACCGTTTCATTGAACTTCGCGTTCGCGTTCTTCTTCACGAAGCCGATCGCTTCGGCCGGCGTGTAGAGCGCCTTTTTATCGAAGTTGGCGACGAGATTTTTGTAACGCTTGCCATGATGCTGCGGCATTACTCCACCTCCACGCCCATCGAGCGCGCCGTTCCGGCGATGATCTTCTTGGCGGCATCGATGTCGTTGGCATTGATGTCGGGCATCTTGATCTTGGCGATCTCCTCGAGCTGCTTTTGCGTCAGCTTCCCGACCTTGTTGCGATTGGGTTCTTTCGAGCCCGACTCGATCTTCAGCGCCTGCTTGATCAGAAACGACGCCGGCGGCGTTTTCGTGATGAACGTGAACGTACGATCTTCGTAGACCGTGATCTCGACCGGAATGATCATACCCGCCTGCGAAGCGGTACGTTCGTTGTACTGCTTGCAGAAGTCCATGATGTTCAGCGAATAGGGGCCCAGCGCGGGACCGATCGGCGGCGCGGGCGTTGCCTTGCCGGCCGGGATTTGGAGACCGATTTTTCCTACGACCTTCTTTGCCATGTGTTTGTCTTTCGCTTGGTACGGTACGCCTTTCGTGCACGGCGTTCCGCACTTGGAAGACGCGGGGCAACATCGTGTTGCCGACGGTTATGTGGCCGCGCCTCCCGCCCATCCGGGGCTCCGGCGCGTCCCAAGTCTTCCTTCGTTGCGGAACGCCCTGCGAAAAGCGTCCCTACCCCTAAGAAATCTCATACGTCGGGGTTGTCGCATGAGAAACCGAGTTATTATGTCATCCTGAGGTGCGAGGGCGCAAGCCCCGTCATGCTGAGGTGCGAGCGCGCAGCGCGAGCCTCGAAGCACGGAAGGACGAGGGACCTACTACACCTTTTCCACCTGGAAGAATTCGAGTTCGACCGGGGTTTCGCGTCCGAAGATCGAGATGAGCGCTCGCAGGCGTTCTTTTTCCGGCTGGATCTCGTCGACGACGCCGGTGAAGTCGAAGAACGGACCCGACGTAACTTTGACGCGATCGCCCTTGGCAAAGTCGATCTTGAGCTTGGGCGCTTCGATGCCCATCTGCTTGAGGATCGTCTTGACTTCTTTCTCTTGCAACGGCACGGGTTTCTCGCCCGGACCGGGGCTGCCGACGAAGCCGGTCACACCTTGCGTGTTGCGAACGACGTACCACGATTGGTCGTCCATGATCATCTCGACCAGGACGTAGCCTGGGAATACCTTCTTGGGCGTGATCTTGCGCTTGCCGTCCTTGAACTCGACCTCGTCTTCCATCGGCACGAGCACGCGGAAAATCTTTTCGGCCATGTTCATCGAGTGGATACGACGCTCGAGATTGGCTTTGACCTTATTCTCGTACCCCGAATAGGTATGGATGACGAACCAGTTTCGGTTGTCTTTCTTCGCCGGTGCCGGGGATTCGACCGCATTCTCATCGTCGACGGCCTCCGCCACACCGTCGGCAGTCATGCTGTCAGCGGCAGCGACGTCGTCGGCGATGTCGTCTTCGAGCGGCGGCGGCAGGCTTGCATCCGCCGGCACGTCCTCGTGCACGGCTTGCTCGTCTTTGTATTCTTGGTCGTGGTATACGTGTTCGATATCGGACATCATGATCTTAGGTGCCGGCTGGATGGAGGAAATTGAGCAGCGCACCGATGCCGTTGTCGAGCGCCCAGGTGTACAGACCGATGCCGATGACCAGCGCGAGCGTCAGGATCGTCGCGGAAACCCACTCGTTGCGAGTCGGCCACGTCACGCGGCGCAACTCGGTGAACACGCCGCGCACGAAATTTTCGCCGGCCACGGATCGTGCCTGGCGACTCGTCGTGCTCGTTCCGCGCCCTTGCGCGGTTTTCTTTTGCTCGTTCACCAAACTCTTCGCTCCCGGGATCTAATTTGGCAGGGCGGACAGGACTCGAACCTGCAACCGGCGATTTTGGAGACCGCTACTCTACCAATTGAGCTACCGCCCTCCATTTTTGCCCAGTGCTTCGTTGCGACGACCCTCATGTGCCCTTGCACACATCGGGTCGTCGCGCCTCGCCCCGGCCAAAAACCTATGCTCTATTGCGTCGCGCTTACTTCGTTTCGCGGTGGGGACGGTGGCAACGGCAGAAGCGGCAGTACTTGCTCAGCTCCAACCGGTCCGTCGTCTTCTGCTTGTTCTTCTGCGTGTTGTAATTGCGGCGCTTGCACTCGGTGCAGGCCATCACCACCATCACGCGATTCTCTTTTTTCGCCATCTGTTAGTTTACCACGCGACATGAAATAAACGGCCCGCAGGACCGTTCTTAGCCACAAGACTGTACCACAGCCCCGGCGCCCGTGCAAGGGTACCGCCGGCGGGGTAAGCCGGCGGGACCGCCGCAGGCGGGTCGCTGCGGAGGATGTGGAATTAAGCGCGGGATGAGCGCTCGTAGCTCAATTGGATAGAGCAAGGCACTCCTAAGGCCGAGGTTGGCGGTTCAATTCCGCCCGAGCGCAGGAGTTCTGAACCAGGGCTGCGTTGCGCGCAGCCCCCTTTCAGCCGAGGGGAGCGGGGTTGCCCTCCTCGCGCCAGGCAACGAAGCGGTCGACCAGATCGGGATCGAATTGCGTGCCGGCGCAGCGCTGGAGTTCGGCCAAGGCCGCATCTTCCGTAATTCCGCGATGATACGGCCGGTCGGCAACCATGGCGGAGAACGCGTCGAGGATCGAAATGGCGCGCGCGAGCGGGTGGATTTGCTCGCCGGCAAGTCCGGCAGGATAGCCGGTGCCATCCCAGCGCTCGTGGTGTTGGCCGACGATTTCGGCCACCTCGGCATACCCGGGGTGCTGCATCAACACGTGGCGTCCGTACTCGGCGTGGAGCATCACGGCCTCGTATTCGACCTTGCTCAGGGGGCCCGGCTTGCTCAGCATGCGATCGGCGACCAGCAGCTTGCCCACGTCGTGCATCAGGCTCGCCTGCAAGAGCGTCACCAGCGAGGCATGATCGAGATCGAGGTTGTGCTCCGACCACGACTTGGCCATAGCATTGACCTGTAAGAGGTGCACGCGCGTGAACGGATCGCGGTTGAGCAAACTCTCGACGATCGGTTCGATTCCTTCGAACGCACCGTAAACCGCGTGCGATCCGGAGTCCTCGCTGCAAACCGCGGCACCGCCGAGTTTGCGGCTGTGGCGCGTGCGCTGCTCGCATAGCGCAAGGATCTCGGCACGCGAACCGGCATCGAGCGGTGCGACCGCGTAGCCGCAGGCGATCGTGATCGGCAAGGTCTGGTCGTCGCTCACGTACGCAAGATCCGAGAGTCTTGCCATGACGCGTCCAACGGCGTGGCTCGCCAGATCGCTTGCGCCGTCGCGAAGAATCATCATGAAGATGTCGCCTCCGAAGCGGCCAACCGCAATCGTGTCGTCGGCATCTTCGAACTCGCGCAAGACGGCGGCGATCCGGCGCAATACGTCGTCTCCCTCCGCGTAGCCGTAGAGTTCATTGAATTGCGCGAAATTGATCACGTCGAGCATGATCGCAACGATCGGTTGCGTGGAACTCGCGACCGCCAGCGCCTGATCCAACTGGCGACAGATGCGTGAGTGATTCGCGAGTCCCGTCTGCGGATCGTATTCCGCCGTGCGCTGCAGCGCCTGATACATCCGCTGGTTCTGCACCGCGACACCGAGGAAATGGCCGATCGCTGCAACCGTCTCTACGTCGTCGCCGGTGTACGCGCCCTCGTGAACGCTTTGCACGGAGAGGCATCCCACGACCGTTCCGCCGACGCGCATCGGTACGAAGATCGCCGAATGCGTGTCGTTGGTCCAGGGACGATCCGGATTGATCGGGTACGTCCCCTCCGGCGCCCAAATCTCGCGGCGATTGCCCCAAATGATTTGCGAGGTCTCGAGCACGGCGCGGGCGCGAGAGCGCTCGGTGAGTGGAATATGCGGATATCTGCGAATCTCACCGTGGTCGTAGATATACTCGATCGCGTGCTGCCCGTTTTGATGCGTAAGAGCGATAAAGACGACGGCCGAATCGAGGTATTCGGGCAGCAGCGTCGTGAGACGTTCGAACAGCTCACCGAGCGAAAGATCGGTCGATAAAAGGGATGCCGCCCGCTGCATGAGCAGGCGATCGCTCGTACCGTCCGGGCGTGGCCCGACAAGTTGATCCTTCACAGTCGGCGAGCTCCTAAGGACTTTAGGCCCATGGTTCGCTCGCTTCGGGACGAACTCCGCCGTGATGCGGCGCCGTTTCTCGTAACGAATCGTAAAAAATGTACTACGATCCCCTAATGGCCCGGGCCGTGGCCCGGTCGCCGGTGGGTCCTACGTCTTCTTGAAGTCGAGTGAAAGCGAGTTGATGCAGTACCGCGTCCCGCGCGGACCGGGACCGTCGTCAAAAACATGGCCGAGATGTGAGTCGCAGCGCGCGCAGCGCACTTCGACGCGATGCATGCCGTGGCTAGAGTCGTCGAGCAGACGCACGTTCTGCTGCTCGCGCGGGTGCGTGAACGACGGCCAGCCGCAGTGCGAGTCGAATTTCGCATCGGCCGAAAAGAGCTCGTTTTGGCAGCCTCCACAGACGTACGTGCCGTCTTCCCGCAGGTTGAGCAACGAGCCGGTGAACGGACGTTCGGTGCCGGCTTCGCGCAAAATCGCATAGCGCTCGGGGCCGAGTTCCTCGCGCCATTTCGCTTCGCTCTTGACCACCTCGGGATTGCCTTCGTGTTTCATCGCATTCTAAAGAACGCTCGAGGGCAGGGGACGGATGCGTCGCGCGATAAGAAGCGCTCCCTTGCCTACGACCGCTTCGCGCCCGGAGGAATCGCTATGCGACTGATCACCCGTGCCGACCTCGATGGACTCACCTCGGCCATCCTTCTGCAAGAGGTCGAAGCGATCGACGAGATCGAGTTTGCCCATCCAAAGGACGTGCAGGACGGCAAAGTCGCCGTTACCGACCACGACATCCTCGCCAATCTGCCGTACGACGAGCGCGCCGGACTGTGGTTCGACCACCATGTCAGCCAGTCGGACGCGGCCTGGAATCCCGAGATGCGCGGCAACTTCGAGATCGCGCCCAGCGCCGCCCGCGTGATCGCCGATCACTACAAATCCGATCGGTTCGACAGATTCGCCGATCTTCTCGATGCGACCGACCGCCTCGATGCCGCGCTGCTGACGCGTGACGACATCGTCGATCCGAAGGGTTGGATCCTGGTCGGATACACGCTCGATCCGCGCAGCGGCCTGGGCGCGTTCAAAGAATACTTCCGCCACTTGATGAGCCTGGCGAAAGCACAAACCGTCGATCAGATTCTGCAAGATCCGCAGGTTCGCAAGCAGGTCGATCGCCTCAAAGCCGAAGAGCCCGCGTTTCTCGAGCATCTCAAGGAAACCTCACGGCAAGACGGCAACGTCGTGATCACCGACGTGCGCGGGCGCAAGAACCTTCCCAGCGGCAATCGCTTTCTGATCTACGACCTTTTCCCCAGCGCGAACGTTTCAGCGCGTGTAGCCGACGGACGCAACAACGAGTTCGTCTCGATCCAAGTGGGTCACAATATTCTCAAGCGCGATTGTAAGACGAGCATCGGCGACATGATGGCTCAGTACGGCGGGGGCGGACACACGGGTGCGGGAACCTGCCAACCCGCGCCGGGCGACGCGGATCGTGTTCTCGGCGAAATCGTCACGATCCTGAAGAACAACGGCTAGCGCGAGCGTCTAATATTCCAGGTAAAAACTGACGTTCGGGAGCGTCGTCGGCCACGTTGGGCCGATTTCGACGTCGATCACTTCGTGTGAGTACAGGGGCACCGTCACCGGGTTCGTCCCGTAGAATGTGAGATCGGTTGCCGGAACCAGACCGTTGTTGCTATCGCCCCGGTAGACTTGACCGCTGGTAAAAACGCGAACCGGGCCGGTGAACGGGCCGAAGTGATTCGAGTCCGCGGTGATGCCCCAGACATCGAGAATGTTTTGCACCGTATACATCGTGCCCGTGATCGGAATGTTGTTCGGATCGGGATCTTCGACATGGACGATGCCGCTCGAGTCGTGCGTGTGGATGTGATAGAAGCAGGTCGCGGTGTCGATGAATCCATCATCGGGCGGTCCGGGGTTCTCCATGCCGATCGCGATCGGCAGCGCCGCTTGTTGACCGTTCACGTAAATTCCAAGGTAGACGTGGATGTGGTAGTTGTTCGACATCGTCGGGTCGCACGTGATGCCGTCGACTGGCGAGCCCTGACCCCCGGTTGATGTGTCGCCCTGCGAGGGCGTGAACATGCCGGTCTGACCGCTCACGCTTCCTTGCGAGGTCTCGATCGTAGAGGACGAAGCGCCTGGCGGCGTCGGCGTCGGTGTCGGCAGCGGTGTGGCAGTCGGCGCCGAACTCGCGGCCGGTGCGGGCGGTGTCGATCCGCCACCGCCGCCGCCGCAGGCGACGAACGTGACGGGAACGGCAATAGCGAGGACGGCGGCGAGCCCGAAGCGGAGGCGGTTCTTGCTCATCCCTGGCATCGTAGCGAATGCCGATGGCCGTCTCTAAAGTCGATTTACCCGGTCCCGTTAGGACTTGCGGCCCAAGAAGTAGAGGAAAGCCTCGCAAGCGAGCGAGGCTTTCTTGAAGTGGAGCCGTCGACGAGGATTGAACTCGTGGCCTTTTCCTTACCAAGGAAATGCTCTACCACTGAGCTACGACGGCGCTTACCGGCACGATCGAACCGTCTGGAGCGGGCGGCGGGAATCGAACCCGCGCTGTCTGCTTGGAAGGCAGAAGCACTACCACTATGCAACGCCCGCGCGTCACGCACAAGACAAAATGGTGGGCCGGGCTGGATTTGAACCAGCGTAGCGCTTTCGCGCGCCGAATTTACAGTCCGGTGCCATTAACCACTCGACCACCGACCCACGTCTCAAGCACGGCTAACGACGGTACGATACCACGGGCCCCGAGTCCTCGCAAGGACGGACCCGACCCTTATTACAAGGGCGCGTTGAATTTCACGAAGATGCGCTCGCGCAGCCATCCGGCTCGCTCGTAGACGCTCTGCGCGCGTTGGTTCTCGGCGGCCGTCTCGAGAAACATTGCCGCGGCGCCGTTCTCGCGCGCGTACGCGAGCGCGGCGCCGATCAACGACCGCGCGATTCCGCGCTTGCGCCAACCCGGCTCGACGAAGAGATCTTCCAAGATCAATACCGGGGCGAGGCGCACGGTGCTCCACGACTCGAAGATCTGCACGAATCCAACCGTTTCGCCGCCGGCGTTCGCTACGAACACGGTGCTGGTCGCGTCGCGCAGGTGCTTTGCGACGAACCGGCGTTCGCTCGCCGCGTCCGGCTCCTGCCCGTAAAAGACGCGGTAGGAGCGAACCAGCGGCAGCAGCTGTTCGATGTCATCGGAACGGGCACGGCGCACGGTGACGTCGATGGTTGTGTTCATGGCGGCGAATTACCGCCCGGAGGGGCCGCTTTCCCGCCCGACCAAAGACCGCCCGATGCCCAGAACCTATGATGCGATCGTGATCGGCGGCGGTCACAACGGCCTGGTGACGGCGTGCTATCTTGCACGCGCGAAGCGGCGCGTGCTCGTGGTCGAACGCCGCTACATCGTCGGCGGCGCCTGCGTGACCGAAGAAACATTTCCCGGGTTCAAAGTCTCGACCGCAGCCTACGTCAATAGTCTCTTCCGGCCGGAAATCGTGCGGGATCTCGATCTGAATCGCTACGGCTTCGAAGCGATCGAGCGCGATCCAGCCTCGTTCACACCCTTTATCGACGGCCGCTACCTCATGCTCGGACGCGGTCTCGCACGCGATATCGACGAGATCGCCAAGTTCAGCCGGAAAGACGCGGACGCGTTTGCACGCTATGAAGCGATGTTGCAGCGCGTCGCCTCCGTGATCGAACCGACCCTGACCCAGATCCCGCCCAACGTGCTGCATCCGGCGCTCGGCGATCTGGTGAACCTCGGCAGGATGGGACGCTCGCTGCAAAAGATGGGTCCGGCGATGAACGAGGCGGTCGAAATGCTCAGCGGCGCAGCGCGTCCGATCCTCGATCGCTGGTTCGAGAGCGAGGAGCTCAAAGGTACGCTCGCAACCGACGCGATCATCGGCGCGTTCATGGCGCCCTCGATGCCGGGCACCGCGTACGTGCTCTTCCATCACGTGATGGGCGAGACGAACGGCAAGAAGGGCGTGTGGGCGTACGTGCGCGGCGGTATGGGCGGTCTGACGCAAGCGCTGGCAAGCGCGGCGCGAGACCTTGGCGTCGAGATCAAGACCGACGCCGAAGTCGCAAAGATTCTTCTCAAGAACCGCACCGCGGTTGGCGTTGCCTTGCGCAGCGGCGACGAATATCGCGCGAAAAAAATCGCCAGCGGCGTCGACATGCATCTGACCTTCGAGCGGCTGCTCGATCCGGCAACGTTGCCCCCGGCCTTCCGCGAAGCGGTCGCGCGCATCTCGTACGACAGCGCGTCGGTGAAGATCAACGTCGCGCTCGAGCGTCTGCCGAGTTTCACCGCGTTGCCCGGCCACCAGCCGGGACCGCAGCATCACGGCACCGTGCACTTCTGCCCCGATCAGGACTTTATCGAGCGCGCCTACGACGACGCGAAATACGGCCGTCCCTCGAAGGAGCCGGTCGTCGAATGCTGTCTACCGTCCTCGCTCGACCCAACGATCGCACCGCCCGGGAAACATCTCATGTCGATGTTCGTGCAGTACGCGCCCTATAGACTGAAGGACGGCCCCTGGACGGAGGCGATCAAAAACGAATTTGCCGATCGCTGTTTCGCGATCGTCGAGCGCTATGCGCCGGGATTCACCTCGTCGGTGATCGACCGGCGGATCCTCAGCCCGGTCGACATCGAAGAGACGTTCGGTTTGACGGGCGGCAACATCTTTCAAGGCACGATGCCGCTGCACAATCTCTACGCGCTGCGTCCCGTACCCGGCTATGCGAACTACAAGACGCCGGTGAAGAATCTCTACATGTGCGGTGCCGCCGCGCATCCGGGCGGCGGCGTGATGGGAGCGCCGGGTTGGAATGCAGCGCGCGCCATGCTCCGCGATTAACGGAGCACGACGCGCGCCGGTAGCCGGCGCTACAGTTTGAGCAGCGCCTCGACGTAGATTTGGAACGGCTGTTTTGTCGTCGTGTTCAGACCGGAGATGTCGAACGGTCCGAGCGACGGTTCGTATGGATACTGAAGGAACGGTTGAACCGTATCGCCGGGATTGTAGGTATTCCCGCCTGCCGGAACGATCGGCGCAACGAGTCCGTCGCCGACGACGCCATAGCTGCAGAAATTTCCGTTCGGACTCGTCCAGGCTTCCTTGCTCCCGCCGAAGCACGCGTTGACGATGTTGGTCAAGTCGGCGATGACCGTGACGCGCGGCGAGAGGTCGTAACTGAGCTGCAAGTTGAGCATCATCTGACTGGGCTGGATGAACGACCCAAGCGGATCGAACTGGTGCGTGTACGGGTCGGGAATCGTGATGTTGTCGCCCGTGTCGCACGTCGAATAGTCGACCGTGCCGGTCGACGGGTTTCCGTAGGGATAGCGCGGATCGGCGCCCGTGCCGAAGACGCCTGCGCACTCGTCGGGAGCAAGCCCCGGCGTCGTGTTCGGCGCGCCATAGCGCGTCCCGGCCTGGAATTGCAGTGACGGCGTCACCGCCCACTTATCGTGCTTGTAGTTGAGCACGATGGTTGCAACGTAGGGAGCACCGAAAGCCGAAGCCGAGGTTCCGATTCCCGCCGGGAAGATGTCGTAGGTCGGGAATGACTGATTTGGGTTGATCAACGGCTGCAGCGGTGCGTCCCAGTAGGGGTTGCCGTAATCGCCGGCCGCACATGCCGGGTCGGGCGCCCCGGCCGCAGTGTAGCACGGCGCGGCGGCCACACCGCTCATCGTGCTTCCGCAAACAGCCTGGCCGTACTGCGTCTTGCCTGCATTGGCCGGGTTTGCGCACGCACTCGTGTACGCGTTGTATTGTGCGATACCCGCGTTGAGGGGCGTGATGATGGTTTGGCCGTTGCCCAGGGTCTGGTACTTGATCGTCGAGTACGTGTAGGCGAAGGAGAGAAGTCCCGAGAGGCCGTTTCGGCTGAAATCACCCTTCTGCAGTTGGAACTCGACGCCGCGGCTGCTCTGCGCGCCCACGTTCAGCTCCGAGATGAACCCTTCCGCTTGATTCAGGAAGAAGTTCTGGAGCTGATTCTCGGTGTGGCGGAAGAACGGCGTGAGCTTGAACGAGATGTCCGTACCTTTGAAAGTATGCTCGAGCGAGAGGTCGGCGTTGGTCGACGTTGGTGGATAGATCGGATAGCTCGGTGAGGTACGGCCGAACGGCAAAAACACCGGCCCGAGGACCGTGAACGGTTCGTCGAGCTGCAGCGTGTTGTACTGTTCGGTCGCCGTGTCCGGCGGCTGCGAGTACTTACCGATCGAGCCGCGCCAGACCGTATACGGATTCTGGGTGTACGTGAAGGCAAAGCGGGGTTCGAAGGAGTCGAAGGTTTGCGTCGAGCCGTTGACGTCGTTGTTGAGACTCGCTTGCGCCTGGCCCGCCGCGGCGCAGTCGCCCGGCGCGACCCCGAGCGCGCTAACATCCGTGGTCACGCCGTTCGATACGCACGTGTCGAGATTGTAGGCGTTGTACCAGAACTGACGGGCCGGGCCCTCGTTCGTATTTTGGCCGACGAACCGGTATTCGTTTTCACGCACACCGATGTTGAAGAGCAGTTTATCGGTGGGACGGAACTGATCGGTCAATGAAAGCGCCGTGAATTGCGGCGTGACCTGATTGTAGTAGCCGTATTCACCGTTCTCGGCAGATAGGTAGGTGCATGCGGTCGATGCAACGTTCGGATCCGCGCACGTCGTGGGGAGCGCGGGTACGGTAGAGGACGCGATTTGGCTCCAGGTCGCGAACTGCGCCGGGGGCGCGCCGAGCGTCGGGTTGCACGAGACAGCGGTTCCCCCGGCGCCCGAATAGCAATATCCGCTGTATGGATCGGCCGCGTTGACCGCGACGTAACCGTAGGGCTGCAGGGCGAAGTTGAGCATCTGCTCGTTGTTGTCGCGAATGGCGTTGGAGGTTGTGTACGACCCTTGCAGCGAGATGAGGTTGGCATCGTTGATCTGATCGGCGAAGGTGGCCGAGACGCCGCGCGTGTGCGAAGTCAGCTCGTAATCCGGCGCCGTGTCGCCGAGGCCAGGTCCGACCAGCGCTGCGTAGGTGAGATTTGGACCGTTTAGCAGCCAGTCGCTGTAGTAGGTGTAACCGTAGACGCGCAGATACGCGTTTTCGCCGAAGTTCTTCTGATACTGAACCTTGAGGATCTCCTGATCGTTCTCCGATCCATCGCGTTCATTCGCCGGAACGAACGAACACGGCGCACCGACCGTGTTCTCGGAAGGACACGAGTCGGCGAATCCGGGGATGTTGGCGTAACGCGGCGTCGGCCCGCTCGGATAGTAGTAGGGGCTCACGCAACTTGCGCTCGCATTGGCTTGCGCGGCACTCATCGTCGTCCCGATGTTGCCGGGACAATTGTATGCATAACCGTCGACCCAATACGGCTGACCGTAAGCCGTACTCGTATTTCCGAGGGTAGCGTCGTCGAGGCTTTGATAGAAGCCGTTGAGGATCGCCTCGCTGTCCCAGAGCACTTGGACGTCGTCGCGACCACCGTCGTGTTTGTGCGGCAACGCGAAGTGCACGTTGACGACGACGTCGCGCACCGAAAGCGTCGCCGGTTCGAGATAGTTGAACGGCGCTTGTTGCCAGAGGTTCACATTAGGATCCGACGCTTCCGGTGTCGCGGTGAGCGGGATCCCGAGGTAATCGTAGGCCGGACTTCCGTTGTAATTGTCTACGTACCGTGGGCTCTGATTATAGCCGCCCACACCGGCATAATACGAAAACAGACGGTCCGGCGTCGCACCGCCCGCTTCGACCGAAGCGTGATGGTAGAATGCCGGCGCTCCAATGCCGAGATCGGCGTTGGCGTAGCCCGGATACGTTCCGGACTTGATCACCTGGTTGATAAAACCGGCCAGACCTTGACTTTCGGAGTTCGACGGTGCAGCGCCGGTATAGACCTGAACCTCCGCTTGTCCGAGCGATGACGCCGAGCCGGAGGGATAGTTGTCGAATGACCGGTTGATCGGGACTCCGTCGAATTCGTAGCCGACTTGATCGAAGTCACCGCCGCGAATATGGACGGTCTGGTAGTAACCGCCTTGATTGCCGGCGACGTACGCGCCCGGGATCGTGGCGATCGCCGAGTACGCGCTATTCAAGCCCCCGCCGCCGCCGACTGCCGCGACGCGCTGCTGCGTTGCGGCATTGACGGTGTAAACGTCCGACGTGGTACCCGATTTGACCAGGTTACCTGCCGCGCTGGAGGTCACACGCGCGATCTCTTTGAGGGCCGGCTGCATGACGATCGCGAGCGTCTGCACCGAGTCGGCGAACACCGTCGCGCCGCCCTCGGAGACGGGGTCGTAGCCATCCTTCGACACGCTAACCGTGTACGTGTCCGGGGCAAGGGAAAGAAAATTGAATCGTCCGGCGGCGTCGGTCGTCGTTCTGGCGACCTGCGACGCCCCGCTCGCGACGACGTTGGCGCCGGCAATGGGAGCGCCGGTAGCGGCCGAACTCACCGTGCCGCTCAAACCGCCTGTGGTGCCGGCCAGTGCCCATGTTTCCTGGCCGAGCATCGTCGCGAGCAAAATGATAGCAGTAAAGAACGGCCGCCGAATGGTACCCGTCATTGGCTTGCCTCCTAGCTTGAGGTTAAGGGATTTGATCCGCTGCCAATTCCGCGGCACCGAGCTGAGCACCCGCTGAGAAGCTGAGTATTGCCTGGCATTGAGAGTACCAGTTCCAGATACGGCCGGCCCCGGTTCGAGCGCTGCCCGTCAGCGTGACTCCCCAGCCTTGCAAAGGCGAGCCACGATTTCTATGCGCGAACGTTCGATACTCCCGGCGTCAATCCGAAAAAGTCTCGACCAATCCGCGTACATATCCGCCGCGTTTCCTGCCGTGCTGCGCGCCCGAAATCAGTGACAGGATAGCTACAAGCGGCCCGTTGAACGGAGGGGGTCGCGCTCGTGCCGGAGTCCCATAGCGGTCGATTGGATCGGTTTTGTAAACCGAAGACGAAAGTCCACGTGGGTTCGAATCCCACCTCCGGCTCCATCTGTTCCAGGAATCGTATGCAGCCCGTCAATCCCAAATGGCTCGAAAGCGGACTCGTGCTCGTGTGCGAGCGCTGTTTCAAGGAACGCATTCCCGAAGAAACTCCCGATGCGGCGGAACGTATCGGCGACTTCAACTTGCGAGACTGGCTCAAGTCCGAGCTCAAAGTAAACGGAGAGTGGGGGCCGATTCGCGTCATCTCGACGAGTTGCATGGACGTGTGCGCAAAAGGCAAAGTCACCGTATGCCTCGACCCCAAGAACGGCGATCCCGCGCGCGTCATCGTCGTCGATCCGGTCGAAGACCGACACGATCTTTACCGTGAAATCGTGAAATCCATGAGCCGCACGGGCCGATCCACGTAAAGCCGGGGGCTTGGCCAACCGAATACCCTTACAACCGAGTAGTCTTGGAACGCGGGTGAGTTCGGCTGCTTCCGCCCTTATGGGCAGGGGGTTCTTTTCATGGGCTTTCTCGCGCGCTTTGTCTGCCTCGTTGCCGCCGCGGCGATCTTCAACTCGTTCGCACTGGCCGCGCCGGCCGTTGCGGACACGACGATCCGAATCGGCGGTTCGACCAACGACACTCCGGCTCTGAAGCAGATCGCGGCGATCTATCACAGCGCGAACCCCGGGACGTCGTTCTCGGTCGCCGGGAGCAGTTCGGGCCAAGGGATCGCCGCGCTCAAAGCCGGCACGCTCGACATCGCTTGCTCCGACGTTGCGATCGACGATCCCGCATTCGACGATGCAACGATCGGAGTCGTCGGTTTCGTATTCGTCGTCGGCAAGGGTGCAGGCGTCAAAAATCTCACGCGTCAAGACGTGATCGGAATCTACTCCGGCAAGATCACCAATTGGAAACAGATCGGCGGCAACGACCTCTCGGTCGTGCCCTTCAGCCGGCCGATCGGCGCCGGGACCCGCTTCGTTTTCGAAATGACCGTCGCCAAGACGCTGATTCCGATGACGGTCGAGCCCGATGCCATCGCGGTCGTCAATGCGGTCGCGACGACGCCCGGCGGTATCGGCTACAGCTCGACCAACTACGTCGGTGACCATCAGGACTTGGTCGTCGACTACGAAGGCGTCGCTCCGACCGATCAAAATATCCTCGATCACATCTACAAGTTTTCAACCGACGAACATGCCTATACGTTCAAGGGCGCCGATCCGGCGGTCAAGGCGTTCCTGGCGTTTACCACGACGCAGCGCCAGATCCTAAAATCCTACGGCATCCTCGTTTCGGCCCTAACTCCGCTACGAGCGCACGCCGCGTTTTCGTCCGGAGAGCATCTCCATGTTCGGCGTCTATTAGCGGCGCTAACCGGCGACCAAGCAGGGCTTACGCGCTTCAACGTATCTAATCCAGTCAAACTGGGTGTAAATAAAGGAGCTTCATTATGAGATTGCAGGCTTTTTCCATTTTGGCCTCGCTTTCCACATTTCTACTTCTCGTCGGTCCGGCCGGCGCGGCGCAAACCATTACCGTACGCGGGACGACGAATCTCGCTCCGTTGGTGGCCGTGGCCGCGACCGAGTACCAAAGTTCGCATCCCGGCGTCGCAATCGACGTCAAGGGAAATAGCTCCGGCGCGGGCATCGCGGCGCTCAAGGACCACTCGGCCGACGTAGCGATGTCGGACGTCGCGGTCAGCGATCCCGACTTCGTCGATACCATCCTCGGCGTCGTCGGCTTCGCCTTCATGGTCAATCCCGACGTCGGCATTACGAATCTCACGCAGAAGGAAGCTATTGCGATCTATTCCGGCCAGGTGACGAACTGGAAGCAGATCGGCGGAAACGATCAGAAGATCGTTCTGATCGGCCGCGATATCGGTACCGGAACGCGCTTTGTCTTCGAAGACAAAGTCGCCAAGACGACGGTCCCGCTCACGATCGAACGGAACGCGGTTGCCGTCGTGAAGGCAACGGCCGCAACGCCCGGCGCGATCGGCTACTTGGCGAGCGGGTTCATCGGCGATGAGCAAAAGCTCGTGATCAGCTACGAAGGCATCGCGCCGACGCCTGAAAACATCCGCGACCACACCTACCCCTTCGCGACCGACGAGCACCTCTACGTGCTCAAGGGGGCCGCACCCGAGGTCTCGGCATTCGTGGCGTTCGTCAGAGCCGATACACCGGTACTCCGCAAGAACGGCGTCTTCCGACTCGAACCGTAGTAGTAGCGAAACGGCCGGTCCTCTCGACCGGCCGTTTTTTTACATCACTGGAATTCGAACTCGGCGAGGTTCTTCTCTATCTTCCGCTTGACGCGCTGGAGCGCGTTGTCGATCGATTTCACATGGCGGCCGAGATCGCGCGCCATCTCCTGATAGCTCTTTCCTTCGAGATACGATTCGAGTACCTGCGACTCGAGTTCGGATAGATTCTGGCGGATGCGCTGGCGAATGTCGTCGGAAACTTCCTGGGTGACCACGAGTTCCTCGGGATCGGACGTTTTCTGTGACGCCATGACGTCGAGCAGCGTACGCTCGCTGTCTTCGTCGTAGATCGGTTTGTTCAGCGAGATGTACTGATTGAGCGGAATGTGCTTTTGGCGCGTCGCCGTCTTGATCGCGGTGATGATCTGCCGCGTGATGCACAGCTCCGCGAATGCGCGAAAGCTCGAGAGCTTGTCCGCCTTGAAGTCGCGCACGGCTTTATAGAGGCCGATCATACCTTCTTGGATGATGTCCTCGCGGTCCGCACCGATCAGGAAGTAGCTCTTAGCCTTGATTCTGACGAAGTTCTTGTATTTGTTGAGCAGATATTCCATCGCCAGGTTGTCGCCCGATTTTGCGATGGCAACGAGTTCCTCGTCGGCCCTCTCGTTGTATTCCAAACCATCCGTCGCGGGATGGGTCATAGCCATAGTCGTTCTTGCCTTCGTTGGTCGATGCGCCGCAAAACGCGGGCCGGGGCCTCATCGGGCGCGGCACATCCACGTGATTATAGGAGGGGGTCCTGCCACAGTCAAGGCTTTATCTGGCAAAGCTAAAGCTTTGCCAGCTAAAGCCGCGTGGGTCGCTGCGCTCCCTCACGCTTGCGTTGCCTTAGCACCTCGTAAAGCAGCACGCCGGCCGCTACGGAGGCGTTGAGAGACTCCGTCCGTCCCCGCATCGGCACGCTGACCAGGTAATCGCACTCGCGGCGGACGAGCGGGGCAAGGCCTGAGCCCTCGGCGCCGATGACGAGCGCCAGGTCGCGATCGAAATCGGCCGCACTCATCGGCACCGAGCCCTCGCCAGCGGCGGCGCCGGCGACCCAGATTCCGGCCTTCTTGAGCGCTCGGATCGCCTCGCTGACATTGGCAACCCGCACGATCGGCAGATAGGCCGCGGCTCCGGCGGCGGCTTTGCGCACGGTCGCGTTGATACCGGCCGACCGCCGCTCGGGAAGAATCAGCGCGTCCGCGCCGGCGCACTCGGCGGTGCGCACGATCGCGCCGACGTTGTGTGGATCGGTCAGATGATCGAGGACGACGAAGAGCGCGTGCCCCGTTTTGCGCGATCCGATCACCTCGGAAAGCGCCGCATACGCGAAGGGCGGTGCGATCGCGATCACGCCTTGGTGCGTTTTGAAGGGCAACTGGGTGAAGAAGCCGCGATTCTCGAAACGGACGGCGACGTTGCGTTCCTTTGCCTGAGCGACGATCTTGCGCAGCAACGGGTCGCGCTTGCGATCCTCCGAGATATGAATCGCACGCAGCGGTTCGCCCGCGCTCAGCGCTTCTTCCACCACATGGATACCGTAGATGACGTCGTCGAAATCCAGGCGCGGCGCGCGCGGCTTTACGCGACGACGGTCCACGTCGTACCGTCCTTGGAGTCTTTGATCGCGATGCCGCAGCGTGCGAGCGCGTCGCGCAGACGATCCGACGCGGCCCAGTCTTTGTTCGCACGCGCGCGTGCGCGCGCTTCAATGACCGACGCAATCGCTTCTTCGGGGCTCGCGCCGTTGAACGCGAACTCGCCGGCGAGCTGCGCCCCCAACCGCTCGATGAAATCCGCCGGAACGGCGCTCTCGGGTTCGTGCAGCCAACGCTCCTTCGGTTCGATTCCAAGCAGCCAGAGCGCCCGTTCGAATTCTTCCCGCCCGCCCGCATGCGGCTGCCATGCGATCAGCGCCGCAATGGCGATCGACGTGTTCATGTCCTCGTCGAGCGCCGCTTCGATGCGTTCGATCAGCCCGCTCGATCTCGGCGCAGCATCCGGCAACGCGCGAAGCGCGCGAAACGCTTTCTTGAGCCGCGCAAGCGTCGAATACGCCGCCTCGAGCGATTCATCCGTAAAGTTCATCACCTTGCTGTAGCCGGTCGTCAGGAACGCCAGGCGGATCGCTTGCGGATCGTGACGATCGAGCAGATCGGCGAGCGGTTCGAAGTTGCCCAGCGATTTCGACATCTTGCGGCCGTCGAAATTGAGCAGGCCGCCATGCACCCAAACCTTCGCCATCGGCGGATGCGTCATCAGCGGCTCGCTCTGCGCGATCTCGTTCTCGTGGTGCGGAAAGATCAAGTCGGCGCCGCCGCCGTGGATATCGAAACCTACGCCCTCGGGATCGAGCAGCGTGCGCGACATCGCCGAGCACTCGATGTGCCAACCCGGCCGGCCCTCGCCATAGGGTTCGAAGGGCCATTTCGGTTCGCCCGGCTTCGCGAATTTCCAAAGCGCGAAGTCGAGCGGATCTTCCTTGAACTCCCCGACCTCGATGCGCGCGCCCGCCTCGAGTTCTTCGATGTTGCGATTGCTGAGCTTGCCGTAACGCGGAAAACTGCTGACCCGATAATAGATGCCGTCGGTGACGACGTACGCGTTGCCGCGTTCGATCAGCCCGCGAATCATCGCCTGAATCTGCGGAACGTAGGCCGTCGCGTACGGTTCCTCGTCCGGTTCCGCCACGTCGAGCTTGCGCATCGACGCCTTGAACTCACTGTAGTAGCCGCGCACGATCTCGCGCCAGTCTTCGCCGGTCTCCTTCGCACGGTTGATGCTGCGATCGTCGATATCCGTCACGTTTTGAACGTAGGTGACGCGAAAACCCTTGTGCTGCAAATACCGCCGCAACAGGTCGAAAAACAGAAACGAGCGCGCATGGCCCAAATGGGCTTGCGCCGAGGGGGTGAGGCCGCAGACGTACATGCGCACCGTCTCGCCGCGCAGCGGCGAGAACTCTTCGACCGAACGGGTACGCGTGTTGTAGAGCTTTAGATGACCCACGACCAGGTCTCTTCGCCGTCTTCGCGTTCGACCTGTGCCACACGGGCTTCGAGTTGTTCCAGCCGGCGTTGCAGTTGACTGATGGTGTCGGCATTCGGATCGGGCATTTCGACCTGCGGGCGGTCGGGCACGATGCGCACCGGTTTGCCGTCCTGCGCCACGACGTGTGCCGGAATTCCGACCACCGTCGCATTGGCGGGAACGTCGCGCACCACCACCGACCCGCTGCCAATGCGCGCATCATCCCCCACGACGATTGCACCGAGCACGACCGCGCTTGCACCCACGACGACCCCACGGCCCAGCGTCGGATGCCGTTTCGTGTGGGCGAGGCTCGTACCGCCGAGCGTGACGCCTTGGTAGATCGTGCATCCGTCGCCGACTTCGGCCGTCTCGCCGATCACCACGCCCATGCCGTGGTCGATGAAGACGCGCTGACCGATCGTCGCCGCCGGATGGATTTCGATCCCGGTCAGAAAGCGAGCCACGTGCGAGAGCCAGCGGGCCACGAGCAGCCAGCGCCAGCGCCAGAGCCGATGGGTGACGCGGTACGCGGTGAGCGCATGGAAGCCCGGATAGGAGAGCACCACGTCGAGCCACGTCCGCGCGGCGGGATCGCGCTCGAGCGGCGCGCGCAGATCGCTGAGTAAGGTGCGGATCGGACCGGTCATTCCAATTAGTCTAACCTGCCGGTCAATACGGCGGATTCAGCCATGTGCCGGAGGCTCGCCGGGCCGTTTGGATTCGATCGTCTCGAATGGCTTTCCATCGGGCCCGTACTTGATCGGCTCGAGGCCGCGCCCGTGCAGCAGCCGCGAATTCACCGCGCCGATGCGGATCAGCATGCGATCGTGACCCAGCAGCGGGAAAAGCAGCTCCAGCGGCGGGCCCTCTTTCTCGCCGGTGAGCGCCATGCGCACGGCCGCAAACGCATCCTCCGCGCGAAGCCCGAATTCTTCGGCGATCGCCGGAATATCGTGCGCGAGCGGCAAACCGCGCAACTCCGGCTGATGGTCGATGTACTGTCCGACCGAATCGAGAAAAAAGAGCACCGCGCGGGTGCGCAAGCGTTCGAGTTCGAGCGCCGGGATCACGCAAGCCTCGGCGCGCAGCGCGGCAATGTAGGGATAGGCGTCGTCGACTCTCTCGATTCGGCTGCCGTACGCCTCGATGAATGTATCGATCCAGCGCAGCGCAGCATCGGGCGCCGGGTCTTCCAAAAAACGCCAGCGCTGCATCGCGGTCAAAAGCTGCGCGCGTGTGAATTCTTCGTGTTCCATCAGCGTTCGATCGACGCTACCGCGTACGCAGCGATTCCGCTGCCGTCGCCGGTATAGCCCATGCCTTCGCTCGTCTTGGCTTTGACGCTCACGCATTCGAGCGGCAATCCCAGCCGCGTCGCGAGATGTTCGCGCATGGCCCCAATATAGGGTGCGAGTTTGGGACGCTCGACGACGATGGTCGCATCGAGGTTCACGATCCGATAACCGGCTTCGCGAACACGCGCAGCGCATGCTTCGAGCAAAACGATCGAGTCCGCGTCCTTCCATTGCGGGTCGCTATCCGGAAAATGTCCGCCGAGATCGCCCAGCGCCGCTGCGCCGAGCAGGGCGTCGGCGATGGCGTGCGCCAGCACGTCGGCATCGGAATGGCCAAGCGGACCGCGGTCGTGCGGCACGTCGATGCCGCCCAGCAGCAGCCGGCGCCCCGCGACAAGCCGATGCGCGTCGAACCCGTGCCCCACGCGGGTCATGATAACAAGGCCTGCGCGCGCGCGACGTCGCCGGGATGCGTCACCTTGAAGTTCTCGCCGCTGGCGGGTACCACGACAACCTCTACACCGATCGCTTCGAGCAACGCGACGTCGTCGGTAGCGTCAAACCCGCGCGCTATCGCGGCATCGTGCGCGCGCAGCAATTCGTCGCGCATGGCAAACTGCGGTGTCTGCGCGGCCCACAGCTCGTCGCGATCGAGCGTGCGCCGAACGAGCATCGTCGCGGGGTTGACCGCTTTGATGGTGTCGACGACCGGCGTTGCGAGCACGGCGGCGCGGCCCGGGCGCACCGCCTGCATACCTGCGCGCACGTCGCCGGCTCGGACGAGCGGACGCGCACCGTCGTGCACGAGCACCGCGTCGCCTGGAGCGAGCGCTTCCAATCCGCAGCGGACGCTCGCCTGTCGCGTCGCCCCGCCGATCACCACGCGCACGTCCCGGCCGTGGATGAAGCGTTGCGCAAGTTCACTCACCCGGTCGAGCCACTCGCGCTCGGTGACGATCGTGAGCGCAACGATCTCGTCCAATGCGGCAAAGGTCCCCAGCGACCAGGCCAGCATCGGACGGCCGGAAATCGGAACGAGTTGCTTCGGTCCGCCGAAACGCTTTCCGCGCCCGGCCGCAACGATGATCGCGCCCCATCTCATCGCGTCACCGTGCTTACCGTCTTCGGCCGCGCAAAGATCATGCGGCCCGCGACCGTTTGCAGCACGCTGGTAACGATCACATCGGCGCTCGAACCGATGAGGCGGCGGCCGTTCTCGATCACGATCATCGTACCGTCGTCGAGATAGGCAACGCCCTGCTGGGCTTCTTTCCCTTCACGGATGACGTGAACGTGCAACTCCTCCCCCGGCAGGACGACGGGCTTGACGGCGTTGGCGAGTTCATTGATGTTGAGAACCTCCACGCCTTCTACTTGCGCCACCCGGTTCAGATTGTAGTCGTTGGTCAGCAGACGGCCCTGCAGTTCTTGTGCCAAACGCACGAGTTTCGCGTCGACGTTGCCCATCGGAAGGTCGTCGTATTCTCGCTCGTTGATCTCGATCGCGCGCAGCTCTTGCAGCCGGGCCAGCGCCTCCAGGCCGCGGCGCCCGCGCGTGCGGCGCTGCGGATCCTCCGAGTCGGCGATCGCGTGCAGTTCGCGCAGCACGAAGCGCGGGACGATCAGCGTTCCTTCCAGGAAGCCGCTCTGTACGATCTCGACGATACGGCCGTCGACGATCACCGAGGTGTCGATGATCTTCGCGCTTACGCCGCGCAGGCCCAGCCCTTTGGGCACCGGGACCAGATGCGTCTTTGCGCCGACGCGCGCGCCGAGGTAGGCGAAGAAAATCGTTACGATGAGATACAGCACGATCGCGATATAGCTGCCCGCGCGCCCGGTGACCGAAATGAATTCGAAGAGAATGCTCTTGAGCAGCAGCGCGGCTCCGAGTCCGATCAACAGACCGACGGCCCCGCCGGCGAGTTCGGCCGGAGCGAGACGCTCGATCGCGCGTTCGACCAGGTTGAGTTCGCTCTCGAAGAACGATTGCGCGAGCGGGGCGAGAAGCACGCCGACGACCGCACCGACGACCGGTGAAAGAATGAGCAGCGTCCATTGCAGCGCCTCGCTCGCGAAGTGGAGAGAGAGCACGTTGATATAGACTTCGCGTCCCAGCAGGAAGCCGGTTACGAAGAACACGATCGCGAAGACCGTGCGCAACACGGTCGTGGAGAGGTTATTGCTGGTCACGTACTCACGTAAATGTCACAAACGCTCCGCAGACGTCGTTCGCGAGAAACCGGCCTCGCTTCGTCAATCGAATTCCATGGCCGCTGCGTTCCAGCAGCCCGTCGCCCTCGTAGCGGGCGATAACCGGCGCATAACGCTCCGCAACGTCGACGCCATAACGCTCTTTGAACTCCTCGAGTGCGACACCTTGAGCCGTACGAAGCGCCAGCATCAGCGCCTCGCCGACCGCCGGCAAACCCTCGAGGCGTTCGGACTGCCCGGGAATCGGACGGCCCGCCAGCGCCGAACTCATGTACTGCTCCAGGTCGCGGGTGTGGACACTGCGCTCGCCGCCGCGATACGAAGCGGCGCCAACTCCGAGCCCAAGATACTCCCCGTTGCGCCAATAGTTTTCATTGTGCGCGCAGCGGTGCGAGGGGCGCGCGAAATTACTGATCTCATACTGCTCGTAACCGGCAGCTTCGAGACGGGTGATGGCGATTTCGTACAGCTCCGCCTCAGCTTCGTCGTCGGCAAACGCGGCGGGCTCCGCTTCCCGCCAGCGCTCGTAGGGCGTGCCCGCTTCGACCGTGAGGCCATAGGTCGAAATGTGGTCGACGCCCAGCGCCAGCGCGGCGTCCAGAGAGCGTTCCCAGCTTTGCGCGCTCTGCCCGGGCACTCCAAAGATCAGATCGAGCGAAACCGAACGTGCGCCGGCCCGGCGCGCCTGCTCGACGGCATGCTCGATGTCGGCGCGCGTGTGACGGCGTCCCAGAACGGCGATCTCGCGGGGTTCGAACGATTGCACTCCAATCGAGATACGATCGATCCCGGCCGCCGTGTATTCATCCATCGCGCGCTCTCGAGCGAGCTCGGGATTGATTTCGATCGAAATCTCATGCCGCGCCGCGGCCGCAGGGAAGCGTTCGCGCAGGGTCGCGATCAGCGCCGCGATCGATGCGGGCGGGTACGTGTTCGGCGTGCCGCCGCCGATGAAGATCGTGGATGCGGGCTGCGCCGGCAGCGCCGCGATCTCTGCGTTCAGCGCATCGAGATAGCGCGCGGCGCGCGAGCGCGCAAACGGCCACTTCGCGAAGTCACAGTACGGACAGACGTACGGGCAAAACGGGAGATGGACGTAGATCCCCAGCGGCATCGGTTTGAAAGGGTCTGGCTAGGGCACGATGGCCGAGATGCCGACCGCGCCGGGTCCGACGTTGGCGGCGATGGTCAGCGAGGTTTCGTAGACGAAATCCTGCGCCGGCGGATGGCCGAGCTTGGCTTCGAGCATCCCGCGCAAGTTTTGCGCTCCCGATTCGGCTTGCACGTGTCCGAAGGCGACCCGGGCGTTGGGCGAATGCGCGACGGCGCGTACGACGGCCTCGACCATGATCTCGCACGCTTTATCAAAGGAGAAACTCTGACCGGCCGGGCCGACGGCGCCCTGATCGTTCATCTTGAGTATCAGACTGACGTTGAGCATTGAACCCAGCGCAACCAACGCCTTGGGAAGCCTGCCGCTGCGTCCGAGCATGGTCAGGTCCGGCACGCCGAAATAGATCGTGTGCCTGACCTCGCGGGGGTCGACGCGTTTGGCGATCTCGCTTGCCGGGGCGCCGCTCTTCGCGAGCTCGGCGGCGTACAGCGCCAGCAGCGTTTCCAATCCCGACGCCCCGAGCGAATCGACGACGTGGATACGCCCGCCGAAGGTCTTGGCCGCGTTGGTCGCGAGTTCGTAACTCTTCGAGATCCCCGATGAGACCGAAATCATGACGCCGTCGTTCCCGGCCGATACGACGCGCGCGAACGCTTCGCGAAACTGTTCCTCGGTGGCGGGCTCGGTCTTGGGAGCCTCGCCGTTCTGCAGTCGCTTGAAGAAGGTCGCTCGATCGATGTCGATCCCGTCGCGGAACCGTTCCTCGCCGAAGAGGATCCAGACGGGTACCAGCCCGATGCCCAATCGCGCCGCCTCGGGAATCGAGAGATCGCTTCCGCTATCGGTGATGATCGTAACGGCCATGCGCTGCTTCCTTTCTATACGTCCTGCGCCACGAAAACGCCAACTGCGCCTGGCCCGCCGTGCACCGCGATCACCGGCCCTGCCTCGAGAATATCCAGCATCCGCGGCTGCTCATCGCCCAACCGCGCGCGTAACTGCTCCTTCGCGCCGCGCGCCAAATCCGGCGCGTTGGTGTGCATCACCAAGAAGCGCGCTTTGGAAACGTCGCTGACCGCCGCGAGCGAGAGGTCGAGCATCGCAGCCTGTGCACGCGCAAAGGTCCGGACCTGCGCCTCGGGCACCACGTGCCCATCCTTGAGCCCGATGACCGGTACGATCTTCATCAGGGTTCCGAGCGCCGCCTGGGCGCGACCGATCCGGCCGGTACGCTGGAGATGTGAAAGATCGGAGAGGCATGCATAGAGCCGCTGGGTGGCGCGTTCGTGATCGAGCGCGGCAAGCACATCGCTCCAACTTCCGGCAGAGTTAACGATCTCAAGGGCCCGCTGCACCATCATGCCCAACCCGCCGGCCGCGCTTTGCGAATCATAGATCTCGATCTTGGCACCAGGAAACTCATTCGCCGCGGCGCGCGCCGCGTTGATCGTCCCCGAGAGATGCGAGGAGATCGTAATGCAGAGAATCTCACGCCCGGCCTCCACCAACGGTCGAAACGCGTCCTCGAACATCCTCGCGGTGGGCTGCGAGGTCGTCGGCAGCGTTTTCTCGTTCGCCAGCATCGCGTAGAATTGCGGGCGGCTCAAATCGAGATAATCGCGATAGCTGCGATCGCCGAAGACGACGAAGAGAGGAACGACCGTGATGCCGAGAGTAGCCGCGCGCTGCGGCTCGATATCCGAAGTGCTGTCGGTGACGAGGGCTATGCCCAATTAGGCGCTTTCCGCCGAAGAGGTTTCCCGCGTGAGATGCGGCGTCACCATCTCGCCGATGCAGCCGACCACGTCGTGTTCGACCTCGGCGATCGCGGTCGCAATCGCGCCTTTGACCCCGCGACGTGAAACGCGCCCGTGGGTCACGATGCAGTTGCCGCGCAGACCGAGGAACGGGCCGCCGCCATACGTCTCGTAGTCGAACTTTCGCCGCAAACCGCGCAGCGCGGGCGCGAGCAGCAGCGTGCCGAGCTTGGTGATGAGGCTTCCGCCCAGAAGCGTGTCTTTGATGACGGTCCCGAACGCCGAGACCATTCCTTCGCCGGTTTTGAGCACGACGTTGCCGACGAAACCATCGGCGACGACCACGTCGGCGGCATTATTGAAGATGTCGCGGCCCTCGATGTTGCCGATGAAGTGCACCGGTGCGCGATCGAGCAGCTCGGCTGCCTCGAGCACTTGCGCGTTGCCCTTGGTGCGCTCTTCTCCGATCGAAAGAATCGCGACCCGCGGCCGCTCGATGCCCAGCACGGCGGTCGCGTACGCCGAACCCATGATACCGAACTGTTCGAGCCAGGCCGGACGGCAATCGACGTTGGCGCCGCAGTCGAGCAGCACGAAGTCGCCGCGCAGTCCCGGCCATACGGTCGCGATCGCCGGACGCGCGACGCCCTCGATCTGCCGTAGTTTGACCAACGCGATTGCCAGAAACGCACCGGTGTTGCCGGCCGAGACGACCGCGTCTGCGTCACCGGCTTTCACCGCAGTGACGGCCATGCCGAGCGAAGTGCGGTCGGCGGCCCGCAAGGCGTGCGATGCGTGCTGATCCATCGGCACCGCTTCGGGCGAGTGCACGACCGCGATACGCTCGGCGCCTTTGCCGCGCAAGAGCACGCGAACGCGCGGCTCATCGCCATAGAGCGTGAGCGTGGCATTCGGATATTCGTTGGCCGCCAGAATCGCGCCGGCGACGATCTCTTCCGGCGCGTGATCGCCGCCCATGGCGTCGATCGCAATGCGTGGGCTACTCATCGAGTGAAATCCAGTACTCCGCGTTTTTCATTCCGCCGTAGTAATATTCCACGTCGGTCTTCGCGTAGACGTTTCCTAGCTCTTCGCTCAAGCGTTGCGCATCCTTCTCGCGCTGTGCGCCGCCGTAGTAGAGCGTCACCAGCCCTCCTTTGGACGCCCCCATTGCGTCCAACGCCGCCGAAGCCGCCGTTCCCAGACTCTCCCCCGTAAGCAGGACGTCTGCGGCGATGGCGGCCGGCCGGCCGCGTTCGACCCGCACGCCGCCGAACGTCGTGCTTTTCCCCGCATAGAACACCATCGCGCTGCGCACGCGCGCGGCGGCGTCCATGATCGCCGCATCGGTGGGAACGGCCTGCCCTCCCGAGCGCATCGCGAACAGGCCGGCGATGCCTCCGACGATGTCCGGGGTCGGGAGAACGTGGACGTGCTTGTCGGTCATGGCAGCGACTTCTTTCGCGGCGAGCACGACGTTCTTGTCGTTGGCGAAGAGGTACACCTCGCTGCCGAGCGTCTTGTTGACCGCCAGCAACAAATCACGCACGCTCGGATTGCGATTGCCGTTTACGACCACTTCGGCGCCCAATTCGCGAGCGATGCGCTCGAAACCGGGGCCGGGCACGACCGCAACGATCGAGCGCGCGGTCGCGGGCGCGTCGACCACCAGCAGTTGGTGCTGACGCTCCATGTCCTCGACCTTGACGCGCGTGAGACGGCCCGCTTTTGCGGCAATCTCCTGGACGCGATCGGGATTATCGGTATGCACGTGGACCTTGATCGTCGGGGGCGCGCCGATCACGATCAGCGATTCGCCGCGCGGCTCGAGCTGCGCGCGCAGATCGTGGAGCGTGCAGGTCGCATCCTCGAGCACGAACTCGGTACAGAACTTGTGTTCTCCCACCGCTTGCGCGGCGGTGAAAATGCGCCGGCCGATCTCTCGCCTGGGAAATGCGGTCGCGCGGGTCTTCGACTCGGGTAAGAAGCGCAAGATGCCTTCGATGAAATAGACGAAGCCGGCGCCTCCGGCGTCGACGACTCCGGCTTCTTTGAGCGGCGGCAACTGCTCGGGCGTACGATCGAGGGCCTCGTTTGCCGCGCGCACGATGCCGCCGCCAAGCCGATAGAAATCGCGCTCGTGCAAGGCGAGCCGGTACGCCGCTTCGGCACTCGCCTCAGCCACCGAGAGAATCGTGCCTTCGACCGGCCGGAGCAACGCGGCGCGCGCCGCTGCCGCCGCTTCCCGCATTCCGGTTGCGAGCATGAACGTATCGATCTCACGACGATGACGCACGTGGTGCGCAAAGCCGCGTAACATTTGCGAGACGATCACGCCCGAGTTGCCGCGTGCGCCCATCAGCGATCCGTTGGCGGCGGCAGCGGCGACCTCGGAGAGGGGCGTGCCGCGGGGCAGCCGGCCGGCTTCCAGCATCGCGGCCCGCGCGGTCAGGTACATGTTCGTCCCGGTATCGCCGTCGGGTACGGGGAAGACGTTGAGGTCGTTGAGGACGCTCCGGTACGTGCGCAAAAAGTAGGTCCCCGCCGTTAGGAACTTGGCGAACCCACGGCCATCGAGGCTGGTGACGTCCACGGAGGAGCGGTCTGCGAGCCCCCGCGGCCCGAATCCTTGTCAGCGCCCGCGACCCGTGATATCATCCGTGAGTTCGTCCGGCGGTCCCTCGCGACGCCAAGCCAGGACGGCGGTCCCTGGCGAAGCGAGGGATGGCGATATTTGTCGAATTCTACCCGCTCACGAGGACACGACCCGATGGCGAAGCGCTGCGAAGTATGTGGTAAGGGCCCGATGGCCGGCAACAACGTCAGCCACGCAATGAACAAGACCAAGCGCCGCTGGCTGCCCAACCTGCAGTCGGTCAAAGTCGACGTGCGCGGCACGCATCGCACCGCCAAGGTGTGCACGCAGTGCCTGCGCTCGAAACGCGTCGCTCGCGCCATCTGAACGATCGCGCCGCGCCGGCAAGGACTCAGCGGGACCGCACAGACGCGGTCCCTTTTTCATTTCCCGGAATAGTTTGGCGTCGGTAGAAACGCTGAGCCGCACGATGCGGCTGAAGGTTCGGAGCACAGGATGTGCGACCGGCAAAGCCGGCCGAACCGTCCGTGGATGCGGCGTTTCGAGCGTCTTCCCGAGCGAGGGGTATAGAGCGACGCCGAACTATTCGGCTGCCGCTCGATCCAATGCAGCGAGATCGTTGATGAGTTTGGTGATTTCTTCGGGTTCGAGCGTGACGAGGAATTCGAGGCGGACATGCGCGGCTTCGATGCTCTTGAGGCCCACCGCGCAGAGGACCGGGCCGCGCCGCGTCGGCGCAAACGAGAGGTCGAAGAGTCCGCCCGAGATCGAGACGCCGCCGGGCGGCCCGTTGCCCGAGTTGATCTGTTCGAGGTAGGTGCGCAGCGAACGCAGCTCGTCGACGCGGATCGAGACGGGGAAGGTCGCGTCGACCGGCGGCGCTGCGACGTGCACGAAGCAGTCGAGCAGGTCCATTCCTTCGGGCTCGGCAACCTCGGGGTGCACGTAGCCGGCGATCTGAATTTCGACGTACGGCCCGTTCTCGCCGATGCGAACGGTAGACGAGATCATCGAGAAGGGATTCTACCCGTAGATGATCTTGTGCTTGGGCGGCGCGAATTTGAGCCGCGGGCCATCGTTGGCGGTCGGCTTGAGTGCTTCGATATCGACATTCGATCGTTCGCAGAATCGCATCGTGCGATCGTCATCGACCTGATAGCCCATCGGATTCCACTTCGCCAGCGCCGCAATCGGATCGACGCTTGCACCTGCGTAGTTCGTCGTGTTTGCGACGGCGCGCGAGGCGAGCGCGGTCGCGAGCAGGGCCGAGGCGAACGGCGAACCGCCCAAGCCCATGAAGGCCGCGACCGCGGCGGCGAACACATCGCCCGCGCCGTAAGCGGGGAACTTCGGGAAGAACGGCCCATGGATGCAATAATATGAATACCCGTTGGTGAACAAACTCGTGGTCCGGTGCTTTTCCGGGTCGCGCGCGAACGAGGTGATGATCACCGCCGAGGGGCCGAGATCGAAAACACCGTTGAGGTAGGCGTGCGCGCTGAGCGTACGATCGCCGGTTCCGAGCAAAACCTCGGCCTCGAAACGATTCGGCGTTACGATCTGCGCCAGTGGCAAGAGCTGCTCGCGAATCGCGCGCGCCGTTTCCTCCGAGATGAACAAGCCCTTCTTGTAGTCGCCGATCACCGGGTCCAGGAGAACGACGCCCTTGTAGTCATGCAGCATCGACGCGACGACCTCGACGTGCATGGGTCTGGGCAAGAAGCCGATCAGCAGCACGGCGGGGCGCGCGCGAATCACGAAATCGACGTCGCGGCGGAATTGCGTGGCATCCGCGATCGAGGTGGTTCTTCCGCTCACGCCGCCGTGCGCGTTGGCGAATTGTGATTGCGCGTGAACGAGCCGTGCGCCGAGCGCATTCGCGATGGCAAATGCGGCTTGGTTGCCGAGGAAGCCCATCCCGACGCTGTTCTGAATGCTGCCGATGAGCGGAAACGATTGAACGTCGTCGTCGAACACAGTTCGTGTCAATCCTGTTGCGAAAAGTGATCCCACCCGGTGCGCGCGACCGGATCTTCCCGCCCCTGGTTCACCATGACGATACGCTCGTCCGCTTCGACGGTGCCGAGGCGCTCGAGCGTCCGGCCGAAGCGGGCCCGGAACTGCTGCGCGAGCCGCTCGAAGGAACGGCGCTCCACCGCCACGAGCAACTCGAAATCCTCACCGCCTGCGAGTGCATACGCATCCGGATCGATGCCCTGCGCGGTTGCGGCGGCGCGCGCCTCGGCGGCAACCGGGACCCGCTCGAGCCTCGCGCCGGCGCCGCTTGCCCGCGCCAATCTCGCGAGATCGGTCGAGAGCCCGTCGGAACAGTCCATCATTGCGTGGACCGCTCGGCGCGCCGCGAACCAGCGCCCCTCTTCGACGCGCGGCCGCGGGGTGCGGTGCGCCTGCAAGGCGGTACGCGCGAGCGCGTCGTCCAGCCGCGCGCGTCCTTGCGCAACGTCGAGCCCGGCGCGGCTCGCGCCGAGCGCACCCGTCACCGCGAGTACGTTGCCCGGGCGTGCTCCGTCCCGCGTTTTGAGGTTGCTCGGGCGCACCTCGCCGACGACCGTGATCGCGATCGTCAATACCGGGGCGCGCACGAGATCGCCGCCGACGATCGCAAGCCCGAACGTATGCGCGCAGCCCGTCATGCCCGCATAGGCCGAAAGGACTGCCTCCGGGGTCCAGTCCGCCGGTACGCCGAGCGCAACCGTGCCAAGCCGAGGCCGCGCGCCCATTGCCGCGAGATCGCTCAGGTTGGCGGCCATGGCACGCCATCCGATTTGCTCCGGCGTCATCCAATCGCGCGAGAAATGCACGCCTTCGACGAGTGCGTCGCTCGAGATCACGCTGCGATGCGAACGTGAGGGCTGCCAAACCGCGGCGTCGTCCCCGATGCCGATCAACACGCGCGGCGTGCCGTTCTGCAATGCCGCTATCGCCTGTATCAGCTCATCTTCATTCATTCGGTGGCGAGCCGGCGCATCACGCGCACGGTCGCTGCCGGGTCGGTGGTGCCGAAGATGCTCGATCCCATCACGATGGCGCGAGCTCCGGCTTCTACCGCGCCGCGGATGTTCTCGGTGCCGATGCCGCCGTCTACTTCGAGGATACACGACGGGTTGCGCGTATCGATCAGCGCGCGCGCTTGACGCAGCTTCTCATAGGAACGCGGGATGAAGGTTTGGCCGCCGAAACCCGGATTGACGCTCATGATCAGAACCAGATCGCAATCGTCGATGACGTCTTGCAGCATCGCGACCGGCGTCTGCGGGCACAATGCGATCCCCGCCTTGGCCCCGAGCGAACGGATGTGGGTGAGCAATCGCTGCGCGTGGGGTGTCGCCTCGTAATGAAAGGTGATGTGGTCCGCCCCGGCCCGGCGAAAGTCGTCGACGTACCGTTCGGGTTCGACGATCATGAGGTGCGCGTCGAACGTCAACTGCGAGAGCTTGCGCAGATCGCCGATGATTTTCGGACCCCAGGTGAGGTTCGGCACGAAGCGTCCGTCCATGACGTCGAGATGCAAATAGTCGGCGCCGCCGGCTTCGACCGAAGCGATCTGATCGGCAATGCGCGCAAAATCGGCCGAGAGCAGTGACGGCGCGATAACGACGTTGCGCACTAGTTTCCTCCAGGCGACGGGGAGGGAGAGGTTTTCTCATCATAGATGCGCGCGGGCTCGGTTCCAAGGCGCGTTTCGCCGACGAGCGCGTTGTTCACGTAAAGATCGACGAGCGACGTTCCGACCGCGGTCACGGTGAAGTCGAGCTTTTGGCCTGGCTGGGCGAAGGCGCTGTAGGCATCGTACTGTCCGGTCGCATCCCGCACGCGCAGCACGACCGCAACCGATTGTCCCGGTTGCTGGACGGAGGAAAGAGGAATCGAAGCCAGCACCCGCACCTGGCGGATGATGTAGCCCGACTCATTCGGCCCCGCGCTGACCTGGAGCGAAACCGGTTGATAGGGCGAGATCTTGGTATTGGGCGGAATCGATTGGCGCGCGACCACGCCGTGTGCCGGTCCTTTCTTGCCCAGCGGGGTCCAGACGATCTGCCCAAAGTTGATACCGCTCTTAGCGGCGAGCGCGCGCGCGTCGTCGATCTTCATGCCGATGAACGACGGTACGCGCACGATCGACACGCCGCTGCCCTTGCTGACCACCAGATCGACGCTGTCGCCTTCGACCACGTTCGCGAGCGGAAGCGGATTCTGCGAGATCACGTGGTCGGCCGGCACGACCTCGCTTTTTACGTAGGTAACGTGCCCGACCTGGAGCTTGGTGCGGACGAGATCGTAACTCACCTCGCGCATGGATTGATAGCGCAAGTCGGGCATCAGGCGCGAGATGATGCCGTCGCTGACCACGAAATCCACCTGCCGTCCGGCACGCACGGTCGTTCCCGCCTCGGGACGTTGGCTCATCACGACGCCCTGGGGATAGCGGTCGCTCGTCCCGTGGTCGACCACTTGCGCCGAAAGGTTCATCTGCAGCGCGGCCGCGGTTGCATCGGCCGCCGACTGCCCCACGAACGAGGGGATGGTTATCGTGTCGGCCGGAGGAAGCAGAAATTCGTAGATTTGATGTCCGAACCAGACCAGCACGCCGACGAATGCGGCAAACACGATCGGAAAAACCCAATCGTGCGGGATGTACGCTTTGACCAGTTCTTTCCACTCGCGCGTTCTGTTCAGGTGAGCGCCTCCAGCGCCGCTTCGCTCACTTCGAGATTGCTGAAGGCGTGTTGCACGTCCTCATGTTCGTCGAGCACGTCGAGAAACGCGAGAGCGGCGGCGAGCGCGTCCCCCTCGGGCGCGACGGTCTGCTTGGCACGCACGCCGCGATAAACGTCGAGCAGCTTGAGACCTGCACGCTGCAACGCCTCCCGCGCGGCGGCCAGCTGCGTCGGCTCGGTGTAGATGTACGCACGCTGCGCGCTGTACTCGACGTCGATGACGCCGTCCACCAGCGCCGCTTCGGTGAGCGCGTCCTCGGAGCGCCCTTGCGGATCGACCTCGATCGTCCCGACCGTTTCGAACATCCAGCCGACCGAACCGGTCTCACCGAGCGAGCCCGCGTGCTTGCTGAAAAGGAAGCGCAACTCACCCGCCGTCCGATTGCGATTATCGGTTGCGGCGTCGACCACGACGGCGACGCCGTGCGGACCGTAGCCCTCGTAGCGGATCTCCTCGATCTCCTTCTCGCCCGCCCCGCTCGCCCGTGCGATCGCACGTTTGACGTTCTCGGAGGGCATATTGTGCTCGCGCGCCTTTTCGACCGCGAGCTTTAAACGGTGATTCGATTCGGGATCGGCGGAACCCGACTTCGCCGCGAGCGTGATCTCGCGGCTGAGCCGCGTGAAGAGCGCGCCGCGTTGCGCGTCGGTTTTGCCTTTATCCAGCTTGATGTTCTGCCACTTACGACCCATAGGATTTCCTCTGCTCCAACCCAGGTTATCGGAACCTCCGCGCGACGCCTCTCGTCACCCGTACGGACCGACGATCCACCAGGGGAACCACATCCGCAGATGCCACGCGTTCCACGTCAGGGGGACGGCCGCGAGAATCGGATAGAAGAAAACAAAGGCTGCGGCAATCACCGCGACCGTCGCCGCTATCGCCCCGATGCCCCAGAAGCGGGTGAAATCTCGGCGGTCCTTGACACGCAGCCAAATCTGCTGCAGGACGATCGCGTTGCACAAGCAGATCAGCGGGATGTCCACGTAAAAGTGATAGGCGAAGGTAATGCGCGGGGACTTCATCCACGGCAGCCACTGTAGCAGATACGTGAGCACGATCAGCGCATAGCCTTTGTTCTTTCGCAGCCATGCCAGCACGCCGACCACCGGTACGCAGATCAATCCGATCCACATATTGATCGGATTGGGCATCGACGTGATCTCCTCGACGCCGAAACCGTTCGGATCGTTTTTGTTCTGCCGGTTGTCCTGATAGTAGTAGGCGATGGGAATCGCATCGATCGGCCACTCCCACCAGAACGACGAATAGGGGTGCTTCGCCTTGAGCGTGTCGTGATACATGAACATCGTATACTGCCGGTACACGACGTCGTTGAAGTTGTGGATCTCGTTCGGATCGGGTGACTGCCGGACCAGATCGGGAACCCACGCGAGCAGATAGACGGTCGCACTGATGAAGAGAATCGTCGCCAGCGCGCCGTCCAGCCGGAAACCGCGCGGATTGCCCCAAAGCGCCGGACGTCCGTTCGTGAAGTAACGCTGAAGCCAGACGCAGATCAAGACGACGAAGCTCACGCCGAAGCCCATCACGCCATACCACTTCGAGCTCACCAGGAGTCCGAGCGCAATCGTGAACGTGATCAGCCACAGCTTCGCCGCCGAACCCTGCTCGCGCGCCTCGCCGGTGCGAATCTCGTTGTTCGCATAGGTGGCGGCGGCTTCGGGCGTTTCGTACACGACGCTGGGATCGGTGCGATAGGTAATCGTGTAGTCGTCGCCCGGGTAGACGAGGGCGCCGCCTCGATTTTGCGAGACCGCTCCGGCAACGATCTTCGCCTTCCCGCCGGTGGCTTCGATGCGTCCGCCGTCGGGCGCAACGAGCGCGCGCTTCGGTCCGTCGACCAAGGCATAGGATCCCTCGGGGAACGTATATTCGGTCGCTCCGTCCGCGAACCAGCCGCGGAACATCGCGTAGCGCAACAGTAGGTACACCCCTACCGCAACGTAGAGCCCGACGATGATGCTCGAGGCCACATCGAGATGGCCATGCCACCGCAGCGCGTTCCAGATCGCGTCCCATACACCGACGACGACGGCTCCGGCAATGAGTGCGACCACGCCTGCAACCGCAAACGCCCACGGTGGAACGAGCAGATGCGCCCGCGCCTCGACCTGCGATGCGATCCAGAAACGGTAGAACGCGTAGACGGCGCCAAGCGAAAAGACCACGACGAAGCCTTCGGGAGTGCCGATGCGCGACTGCACGAAATGCATGCCGTCGCAGATCAGGAGGAACGCCGCAATCGCCGAGAAGACGGTCGAGCCCGTGACGCGCTTGGCGAACGCGTACAGCAGCATGACGACGAACGCGCCGAAGAGGACGTCGAGGAACCTCCACCCGTAGGAGTTGTCCCCGTGCGCGAGGCCGCCGAAGAGCATCACCGAGAGCGTCACCAGCAGCTTGGTCAGCGGCGGATGGGTGTTCTCGTAGATGCGCATGTTGCGCAGATACTCTTCCGCTGCGCGCGCGAAATAGATCTCATCGAAGATCTTCGTCGGCGGGTACCAATACCGGACGATGGAGAGCACGAAGCTGACCACACCGAGCGCGCTCATCGTCACGTAATCGACGAGCGTCATCACGCTCAACCCTTCGCGCGGATCGTAGTACGCCTTCGCACGCTTGGGGGTTTCCTCTTCGGCCGCGCCGGCCGGTTTGGGGACGCGTTCGGCCTCGGGCGCCGACCCCAAGAAGATGTATCCCAGGACGAAGAACGTCCCGACCGCGACGAGAGCATAGAACGAGGTGAGGGGCCCCCAGAGATTCTGCGCGTTGACGCCCGCCGCTCCGTTCGTCACGACGTTGATGTACTGCAGCGAGTAGATGCAGTTTGCGAAGAGCACGACGGAGAGAACCAGCGTCGCCCAGAGATAACGGCGCGCGATCGGGATGCAGGCCGTGCAAAACATCACCGCGTCGAAGCTGTAGCGCTCGTGCATGCGGGTGGCGAGAATGAAAAATGCGAGCAAGCCGATCGCGCACGATTCCAGCAGCGCGGCCGGGGTTTTCTCCTGGAGGTAGCGCCAGACTACGAGCGCCAACGCGGCCAGCACCAGCACGATGCCCCATACGTACTGCGGAAACTGCACGCCCCACCATCCGATCGGCGTGGAGTCCTTCTGCCACAACGTTCCCTTGATCGCCCAGAGATTGAACGCGTTGACGCTGTTGTAATCGTAGACGCTCGAACCGAACTTGTAGCGCTCGTAGAGCCACGAGAGCGCCGCGATCGGATTGGCCGTCGGGTGGAACGGGATCACCAGTGCGGCCGCAAAGACGAAGGCGGCCAGAATTCCGATCGCGGTCGCCGCCACCCGCTCGCGCGCGCGCTCGCGGTCGGTAAAGGCGAACGCGATGAACAAGGCGATCAACACCGCGGCTTGCGGTTTGACCAGGAGCGAATAGGCCAGCGCGATCCATGCGGCGGGAATGAGCCACGAGATCTTTCCAACCGGTTCGTCGCCGCTGCGCAAGAGGAGGTACACCGCCAGGAGCGCACACCCGCCGGCGACCGAATCCACTTGGCCCCAATCGGCCGAGATCAGAATCGTCGCGGGGTTGAGCAGGTAGATCGCCGCGGCGGTCAGTGCGAGCGCCGGGGGCGCGAAGCGGCGGCCGATGACGTAAATCAATGCACCGACGCCGAGATCGGCCAGGATCGCCGGCAGTTTCACGACGACGCGCAAGATCGCCAGATTCGGATCGTGCGCGCGGAAGAGCGCCCACACGTGCCCGAAGACGGCAAGGATATAAAAGTAGCCGGGCGGATAATCGGCAAAGCCGGTCTTGGCGTAAAAACTCGAGAGACCGTGATCGACGAGCGAGATCGTCCATGCCTCGAACGTGCCGACGTCGACCTTGAAGCCGGTGGCATTGACGAAAATCATCCGTACCGCGAATCCGGCGAGCAGCAGGATCGGCAACGCGTACGGGAGCGTGCGCTCCCAGACGGACGTTCGTACGTTCGTCCTGGCGTTCACGATAAGATTGGCCTCCGGTCAGCCGACAGGTTCGGCGAGTGTTTCGAGCAGATAATCGCGCAGCAGACGATTAGGACAACGTTCCACGACCGCCATAGGTTCTTCAACGGCACGCGTTGCCGCCTCTCGGGCCCCGACGCTCTCGAGTGCGGCCGCGACGCGTTCGGCCTCCGCCGAGTCGAGCGGCCGCTGCAAACGATAGGCATCGGCGATGACCGCTCGCGCCGGCGACGGCGGTCCCGCCAAAGCCCACGCGATCGGGAAGGTCCACTTCCGGCGGAGCAGATCGCCGGCCACGGCCTTGCCGGTGCGGTCGGCGGAAGCCCAGATGCCGAGCGCATCGTCGCGAATCTGGAACGCGATCCCGTATGCATGCCCGAGTTCGGCGTAGGCGTCGGCAGCGTCCGGAACCCCGGCCGCGCATGCGCCGAGCGCGCACGCGGCTTCGAATAGCGCGGCCGTCTTGCCGCCGATCATTTCGTAGTACGCCGAGAGTTCGACGTGTCCGGCCCGTTCGAATTGCAGATCGAGCGACTGCCCGTTGCACATCGTCCGGTGCGCGCGGTGCAAGCGCTCAACCATCTCGAGCGTGCGGGCGGCACCGAGAAATGAACGCACGCGAACGAGCGCGAGAACGCTCAGCGCACACATCGCGTCACCGGCGTTGATCGCCTGGGCGATGCCGTAGACGCTCCAGAGCGTGCGGCGACCGCGGCGAAATTCGTCGCGGTCTTCGATGTCGTCATGAGCCAGCGAGTAGTTGTGCAGAATCTCGACCGCCGCGGCAGCGTCGAGCGCGCGCTCGAGCGTGCCGCCTTCGGTTTCGCAGACGCTCATCAGCATTTTCGGCCGAAGGCGCTTACCGCGCCGGGCCGGACCGTGGGGAGGATAACCGAAGTGGTACGCGAGCATGTCCGCCACCGCGGGCGATCCGGCGTAATCGCGAATCCGCTGCGCCAGATGTTCTTCGAAGACCTCAGACGGGTTGACGAGCCAATTCCTCCATGCGCGCATGCACCTGATCGACGAGCCATCCCGGCGTCGAGGCGCCGGACATCAGCCCCGCGACCTTTACACCGTCGAACCACTCGGGCTGCAGCTCGTCGGGTCCTTCGATGTGGTACGAATGCGCGCCGTGCAGCTCGGAGAGCTCGGCAAGATGCTTGGTGTTGGCCGAGGTCTTTCCGCCCACGACCACCATCACTTGCACCTCCTCCGCCAGACGCAGCGCTTCGCTCTGACGGTTGTTGGTGTCGGTGCAGATCGTATTGACGGCGCGCACTTCGTAATATTTTTCGCTGAGCGCCTTGACGATGTCGGTGAAGCGTTCGCGTGAATAGGTCGACTGCACCACCACACCCATCTTGCTTCCGCGCGGAAGTGCGGCCACGTCTTCCACCGTTTCGATGCACCATGCGCCGGGAACGTGGCTGAGCGTCCCCTTCACTTCCGGATGCTTCGGATCGCCGACGACGATGATCTTATAGCCGTCGGCCCGCAAGCGCTCGGCCTGGACGTGGATCTTGGTGACCATCGGACAGGTTGCGTCGATGATCTCCAGACCCTTGGTCTTGGCTTTCTCGAACACCTCGACCGGCAGGCCGTGCGCGCGAACGAAAAGCGCGCCGCTTTCCACCTCGTCGACGCTGGCCGCATTGCGCAGCCCGTTCGATTCGAGCTCGGCGACGGTCTGCGGATTGTGCACGACGTGGCCCAGCGTCGTGACGTCGCTGCGCCCCGCGATCGCCTCTTCGGCCTTCTTCACCGTGATGGCGACACCGAAGCAGAACCCTTGAACCTTAGCCTTCCGAATCTCCATCGATACTTTCCCGTACGGCCGCGATCGCGGCCATGACGTCGTCGGTGAACTTCGCCAGCTCCTCGCGTGTTGCTTTCCGGTCGGCCGGCAGAAGGAGCGGTTTGCCGAATGCGACTTTGATCTGAGCCAATTTCGCGGTATGGGCGCTTCCCACGATACATGCCGGCACGACCGGGGCCTGCGCCAGCGAGGCCAGCAGCGCGACACCGGGTCGAGGCTCCTTGTCTCCATGCACGTTGCGTCCGCCTTCCGGAAAGATACCCACGCACCCGCCCGCGCGCAGCACGTCGACGGAGCGCTTGATCGCTGCCCGCGCGCTGCCTTGACGATCGACCGGATACGCACCGACCTGCGCGATCAGGGCCCCAAAGAGCGGGATCGCGAAGAGCTCCTTCTTCGCCATATAGCGGATCCGGCGGGGGCAATACGCGCCCAGCAGCGGCGGATCGAAGTTCGAGACGTGGTTGCAGGCGACGATCAGCGGACCCGCGAGCGGCACGTTTTCGGTTCCGTAGGAGCGCACGCGCCAGAGCACGGCCGAAATCACGCGGATCAGCGCCTTGGCGATGTCGTAGACGATCACCGCGAGCGCTCCACGATGCCCGCGATCAGCTCGAGGACCTCGTCGATGCCGAGCGCGCTCGAATCGATCACGTGCGCGTCGGGGGCCGGAACGAGCGGCGAAACGGCACGCTCGCGGTCGAGGCGATCGCGCTCGTCGATCTCCTGCGCCAGTTGATGTTCGCTGATGTCGACGCCGGCGGCGAGCAGCTGCGCCCGGCGGCGCTCGACGCGCGCGTGAACCGACGCGGTGAGGAAAATCTTGACGGGCGCGAGCGGAAGCACGACCGTCCCGATGTCGCGTCCGGCCATCACAACCGGCCCCTCCTGCGCAATCTCACGCTGACTACGAACCATCGCTTCGCGCACCCTTGCGTGCGCAGCGACGGTCGAAACGATTGCCGTGACTTGGTTCGATTGCAGCGTTGCCTCGTCGAGTTCGGTCCGCCCGGCGATGATGTGAAATCCGAGCGGTGCGGCGCCATCCAAGCGGACTTCGACGTGCGCGCCCTCCCACAATCGCACGAGCGCGCTCTCGTTGTCGGCGTCGATGCCGCTGCGCAGTGCGAGATACGCGAGCGTGCGATACATCGCCCCGGTATCGAGATAGAGAATGCCCAGACGTTCCGCGAGCCGGTGCGCGACCGTCGTCTTTCCTGATGCAGCAGGACCGTCGATCGCAATTTGAAGGTGCGGTGGCGCGCTCATCGTCGAGCCGCCGTTCGCCGAGGAGTTCGGTTCCACCCGGCGGTACAACACACGGACATGGCCAAAACGCGGTCGGTCTTCTTCTGTAATGCGTGCGGTTTCGAATCGACGCGATGGCTGGGCCGCTGTCCGCAGTGCGAGGCCTGGAACTCCTTCGACGAGCGTCCGTTCGCGGTTCCGGCTCGCTCCGCCGGCGCGAGCGCCGCGCGAACCGCCGCGCTTGCACCGGTCGAACTCGGCGCGATCGACAGCACGAAAGTCGCCCGCATCCGCAGCGGAATGAGCGAATTCGACGCGGTCCTGGGCGGCGGCATCGTTCCGGGCAGCGTGACGCTGATCGGAGGACCGCCGGGCGCCGGCAAATCGACGCTCTTGCTGCAAATCGCGGCGCGCCTGTGCGCAAGCGGACGCGTGGTATACGTGTGCGGCGAGGAATCCTCGGCGCAGGTGAAACTCCGCGCGCAGCGGCTGGGCATCGACGCACCGCTGCTCGTGCATGCCGAGACCAATCTGCGAGCGGTGCTCGATGCGCTCGCGCGCACGGACCCGATCGCCGCGATCGTCGACTCGATTCAAACCGTGTGGCTCCCGGATGCGCAATCCTATGCCGGCAGCATCACGCAGATTCGCGATTGCACGCAGGCTTTGATGGAATTCGCCAAACGCAGCGGTTGCGCTACGTTCATCGTCGGACACGTCACCAAGGACGGCGCAATTGCCGGCCCGCGGCTCCTGGAGCATCTCGTCGACACCGTGCTCTATTTCGAAGGTGAGACCAGCGGCGAGCATCGCATTCTGCGCGCGTACAAAAACCGCTTCGGCTCGATCGACGAGATCTGCGTCTTCTCCATGCACGACCGCGGGCTCGATCAAGTGCTCAACCCTTCGGAACTCTTTCTCGCGGGGCGCGAAGATCGCCCCAGCGGCTCGTGCGTCGTGGCTTCTATCGTGGGCTCGCGACCGGTGCTGATCGAAGTGCAGGCCCTCGTCGGCGAGAGCAGCTACGGCACGCCCCGGCGTCTGGCGAACAACCTCGATCAGGCGCGCCTTGCGATGATCCTGGCGGTCCTCGAGCGCCGCGTCGGCATGCACCTGGGCACACACGACGTGTACGCATCGGTGGCGGGCGGCTTGCGCGTGAGCGAACCCGCAGCGGATCTCGGTATCGCGCTCGCGATCGCGTCATCGTTTCGCGACCGTCCTCTCCCTCCGCACGCGGTCGCCTTCGGCGAACTTGGACTCTCGGGTGAGCTGCGCAGCGTGAACGCAAGCGCGCGGCGCGAAGCCGAAGCGCGCAAGCTCGGCTATCGGACGATCTTCTCGCCCGAAGCGCATCGCGACGTCGCTTCGGCGATCGCCGCCGCGCTTTCCTGATTCGTCGTGGCACTCTTCGAGATCGTTCCGAATCTTTCTGAGGGGCGATCGGCCGAAACGATCGACGCCGCGGTAGCGGCCGTGCATTCCGCCGGCGCGCACGTGCTGCACCGCACCAGCGATCCGGTGCATCATCGCAGCGTGCTCACGATCGCGGGAGGAGCGGCAAGCGTGCTCGACGCCGCGGTCGCGTTGGCCGGCGTGGCGGCGCAGCATATCGACCTGCGCGAGCATCGCGGCGTGCATCCGCGCATCGGTGCGCTCGACGTACTGCCGTTCGTGCCGCTCGACGGTGCGACGCTCGACGATGCCGTAAAGCTGGCGCACGAAGCGGCCGCGCGCATCTGGCAGACGCATCGTATTCCTTCGTTTTTCTACGGTGCCGCCGCCCGATCGCAAGACCGGCGGCTGCTCGCCGACGTGCGCGCCGGAGAATTCGAAGGGCTGGAGGCGCGCTTCGTGCGCATGCCGCCCGACGTCGGCGAGATCGCCAAACACGAGCGCGCCGGCGCGATCGCGGTCGGAGCGCGTCCACTCTTGATCGCCTTCAACGTCGAGCTGGCGACCGGCGATCTCGCCGTCGCCAAAGCCATCGCCCGTGCGCTACGCGAACGTTCGGGCGGGCTGCGCACGCTGCGCGCACTGGGTTTGCGCTTGAGTGAGGGGGTCGTGCAAGTATCGCTCAACGTCACAGATGCGCAGGCTACGCCGCTCTATCGTATCGTCGAGTCGATCGCGCGCCTGGCCGCCATGAACGACGTAACCATTCGCCGAAGCGAGCTCGTCGGTCTAATTCCGCGAGCCGCGGTCGAAGCGTCGGCTCGCTACTATTTGGGGACACCTTGAGACGACTGGCTATCCTCCTTACCTGCGGGCTCGCGCTCATCGTAAGCGCGAGCGCTCGCGCGCAACAGACCGGCGGTCCGGGCGACGCCGGCATCTACGAGACGACGCTGAAGAACGGATTGCGGGTGGTGGTGGTCGAGGATCACGCCGCACCCGTCGTCCAGACCGCGATGTGGTATCGCTTCGGTTCGCTCTACGAAACACCGGGCAAAACCGGTCTCGCGCACGCGACCGAGCACATGATGTTTCGCGGCACGGACGATATGAGCGCGGGCGGCCTCGATGACATCGTCGCTCGGCTCGGCGCGCAGATGAACGGGCAGACCTCATACGATTACACCGAGTTCTATTTCATGATGCCCGCGGATAAGGTGGACGTTGGTCTGCAGATCGAGGCGGATCGCATGCAACACGCGGCGATGCGGCAAGCCGACTGGGATATCGAGCGCGGTGCCGTCCTCAACGAACTCGAAGGTGACGAAGGCTCGCCGTTCTTCAATCTCCTCGAACGCGTTCGCGCCGCCGCGTACCCCGGCCAGCCGAACGGTCGCACGCCGACCGGATATATCAGCGACGTGCGGCGCGCGACCGCCGCCGACATCGCCAAGTACTATCACGAGTGGTACGCGCCGAACAATGCGACGCTCGTCGTGTCGGGTGACGTCGACCATACCGTGATCTTTGCCAAAGCCGAGCGCGATTTCGGCGCGATTCCGCGCAAGGTGCTGCCGCCGTTTCGCCCCGGCGATCCGACGCCGGTTTCCCACACCGTGTCGGTCACCTCGGATCTGCCGTTTCCGTTCGGCGTGATCGATGTCGCCTACGCCGTGCCCGGCGACACCGAAAAGGGTGAACCCGCGATTAGCACGCTCGCCACGCTGATCGAGAACCAGCTCTCTCCCTTTTATAAGGCGCTGGTGCAGAGCAACGTCGCGATCGCACTCGAGACCGAGGAAGACACGCAGCTCAAGGGCGGACTGCTCGACGTCTACATCGTGCTCAATCCGGGACACACCGCGCAAGAGGCGACGCGCATCTTCGAGAGCACGATGGCGAAAACGCTGGCCGCCGGCTTCTCGCCGGATTTGGTCGATGCATCGAAGCGCCTCACCATCGCCGAGCGGCTGTACGCGGCCGATTCCATCGACGGCATCGGCGATCTCGCCGGCTACACCTACGGGGTCGTGGGCGAACGAATCAGCGACGAAGACGATCGTCTCGCCGCGCTGAACGGCTCCTCGCTGCTCGCGGTGGCGCGTCAGTATTTGAGCCGTCCGACGGTGATCGGCCACCTCGATCCGAACACGCAGCCGCCGCTGAGCAACTCGCAAAAGAGCAACGCGACGATCACCGACGATTTCTCCAAACGCGTGCCGAACGGTCCGATCATCGAACCGCCGGCGCTGCGCGAGGAAACCCGTACCCCCACGACCGCGCGCAGCACGCTGGATCCGACCACCTTCACGCTGCCCAACGGCATCAAGGTGCTCGTTCAGGAAAAAACGGATCGTTCGACCTTCGTCTTGGCCGGTCAAATTGCGTCCTCGGCTGCGTTCATCCCCGCGGGCGAGGAAGGCGTCAGCGATCTGGCATCCACGCTGGCCGACTACGGCAGTGCGTCGTATCCGTTCGAGGCACGGCGCAAAGCGATCGACATGATGGGTGCGGTGGTGAGCAACGGCCAAGACTTCCTCGCACGCGGGCTTGCGCGCGACTTCGCAAAGATCGTTGCGATCGCCGCCGACGGCGAGATGCATCCGACCTTTGCCGAGCCGTGGTTTACGCTCGAGCGCAATCAGCTTGCGAATAGCTTGCAGTCGAACGACACCATTTCGGGCGTGATCATCGATCGCTTGTACCTGCGCCTGCTCGCCTCACCGCTCGATCCTTCGCTGCGTCACGCGAGCGAGAGTACCGTCAGCGCGCTGACGCAAGCCGACCTCATCGACTATACGCGAACGTACTGGCGTCCCGACCTCACCACCATTGCCGTCGTTGGCGACGTGACGCCGGACCAAGTGCGCAGCGTCCTCGAGAACGCCTTCGGCGGTTGGAGCGCCCAAGGGCCCAAGCCCGATCCGCGCGCGATGCCGTTTCCGGCGGCGCATTCGGGCCACGAATACGTCGGGACGGCCGCCAACCAGGTCTACGTGCGCCTGGGCGAACCTGCGGTCGGGCGCAACAATCCCGACTACGACACGTTCCTGGTCCTCAATCAAATCCTCGGTGCGGGCGGCGATTTCGAATCGCGGCTCTGGCAAGAGCTGCGTCAGAAACGCGGTCTGGTCTACAGCGTCGCCAGCTCGGTCGACGCCGGCCGCGATCGGGGCGATTTCAAAATCGAAATGAACGCGTCACCCGACAAGGTGGTCGAGGCGGTCAACTTCGTGCGCTCGGAGTTGCGAACGCTGCAAACGCGTCCGGTCACCCAGACGGAGCTCGACGACGCGAAGCTGCGTCTGGTCAGCGACGCGCTGCTCGACGAAGCCTCGGCCGACGGTCAGGTGCAGCAGCTCCTGGACATCGGGACCAACGATCTACCGTTGGATTATTATCGAACGCTCAACGAACGGTTTGCGAGCATCACCGCCGCCGATGTCGAGCGTGTGGCGCAGAAGTATCTCGATCCCGCGCAGCTCGTTGAAATCTACGCCGGTCCGCCGGGTCCGTGGGGGTACTAGCCCGGCTGAAGCGGTAATCTAGGGGAGGCCTCATCATGACTGCGACCCTACCTTCTTACAACGAATTGTATCTGCAGGTTGCGGGCGAACGCATCGGCGCGGGCATGCGCGCAACGCGGCCGGTGCTCAATCCGGCGACGGGCGCGATTCTAGCCGAACTCCCGATCGCGACCGACGACGATTTGGCGCGCGCGCTCGCTGCGGCTGCGCGCGGCTTCGAGCATTGGCGCGCGACGAGCGCGTACGATCGCGCCAAGGTCCTGCACCGAACGGCCGAGCTGATGCGCGAGCGCGTCGATTCGATCGCGCGCACGATGACCCTCGAGCAGGGTAAGGTGCTGGCCGAGGCGCGGCTGGAGGTGTTGGCTGCCGCCGACATCTTCGATTGGAACGCCGAAGAGGGCCGGCGCGCCTACGGACGCGTGGTGCCCGCGCGTTCACCGGCAGTTCGTCAGATCGTGATGCAAGATCCGGTCGGCGTCGTGGTCGCCTTCACGCCGTGGAACTTTCCGGCGCTCACCCCGGCACGGAAACTTTCGGGCGCACTGGCCGCCGGCTGCTCGATCATCATCAAGCCCGCCGAGGAAACACCCGGAACTGCGCTTGCGTTGATGCAAGCCCTGCTCGATGCCGGCTTGCCCGAGAATGCGGCCCAGATGCTCTTCGGCGATCCGGCCCATATCTCGTCGACGTTGATCCTCTCGCCGATCGTGCGCAAGGTCTCGTTTACGGGATCGACCGCGGTCGGTAAACAACTCGCCGCGCTTGCGGCGCAGGGCGTCAAGCGCGCGACGCTCGAGCTCGGCGGGCACGCACCGGTCGTCGTAACCGAGCGTGCCGACCTCAATCGCGCGGTCACCGCGTCCGTAGCCGCGAAATTCCGCAACGCCGGACAAGTCTGCGTTTCGCCCTCGCGTTTCATCGTCCAAGAAAGCATCTACGATCAATTCGCCGAGCGTTTCATTCGCGCGGCCGCGGATCTTCGCGTTGCGCCGGGCTTGGAAGAGGGCGCGCAGATGGGTTCGCTGGCCAACGAGCGGCGCCGCAGCTCGATCCACGGGATGGTGCAAGATGCGCTCGCGCGCGGTGCAACGGTGCAGCTGGGGGGCGCACCGCTCGAGCAACCGGGCTTCTTCTACCCACCGACCGTGCTCACCGATATTCCGGCCGATGCGCGCGTTCTCAACGAAGAGCCCTTCGGTCCGGTCGCCGCGATCACCACGTTCCGCGAAATCCCACAGGCGATCGCGGAAGCGAATCGGTTACCCTACGGGCTTGCAGCGTACGTCTTCACGCAGGATGTTTCCGAGCATATCGCGCTTACCGGCGGCATCGAGTCCGGTATGATCGGCGTGAACCACTTCGGCGTTTCACTGGCCGAGATTCCGTTCGGCGGCGTCAAGGAGTCGGGTTATGGTTCCGAGGGCGGCACCGAGGGAATCGAATCGTATCTGGTCACCAAATCGGTTACGACGATGTGAGGGCGCCTTCCGCGCTCATACGTACTCCTTGCAATATTTCGCGATGCGTTTGATGCCCTCGCGCACGCGATCGAGCGGCGCGACCCAGCTCAGGCGCAACCAGCCCTCGAACGACTCGCCGAACGCGACGCCGGGAATCGCCAGGACCTCGTACTCGTCCGCGAGCTGCATCGACGCATCGAACGAACGCACGCCTTCGGGTAATCGCACGCACGCGTAAAAACTGCCTTCGGGGCGAATGAAGCGCAGGCCGCTGCGCTCCAGCGCCTCGAGCACGCCGGCCCATTGCGCGCGATACCACGAAACGTGCTCGTTGACGCCGCCGAGTTCGGTGAAGACGTGCAGCGCCACTTGCTGCGCAAAGGTATCCGTGCACGAGGTGAGCCAGGCATGCGTCTTGATCGCGTTGACGACGAACGCTTCCGGTCCGATCAACCAGCCAAGACGCAGACCCGTGAGCGCATTGCTCTTGCTGATCGAGTTGGTTGCGATCGTATGCGGATAACGTTCGGCCAAATAGGCTTCGTCTTCGATGAAGGTTTGCTCGCGATAGATCTCGTCATGGATCAGCCAGACCGGGTCGCTGGCGCGCGTCTCGAGCCCGCGAACGAGAGCGCCGGCTTGGTCGGCGTGCAGAACGCGCCCCGTCGGGTTGTTCGGCGAGCAGATCACGATCGCGCGTGTGCGTTCACCGATTGCGGCGAGAACGCGCTCGGCATCGAGCGCGAAATCGTCCGATTCGCGCATCGCGACGCTGCGCGTCGTGATTCCTTCGAGCCGCGCCATCTTGGCGTACGACGGAAACGTCGGCTCGACGATCAGCAATTCGTCGCGGGCAGGATCGAGCAGCGTCTTGATCGTTACGTACATGGCCTCTTGCGAGCCGGTCGTGACGCAGACGTTCTGCGCCTCGTGCATGCCCGGGTAGTCGTAGTGGCGTGCAATCGTCTCGCGCAGCGCGGGGTCGCCGGCGTTGGCCGTATACTTGATCCCGTGCTTTTCGACATACCTCATCGCGTAGGCGAAATGCTCCGGGTTGGGGCTCAGCGAGGGCTCGCCCAGACCCAAATCGATCGAGCCGGATCGCCGCTTCGCTGCCACCTCGCGAATCATCGAGGTCGAGATCTCCAGGACGCGAGGATTCACACCGCTACCTCGAAGTCGCGCAGCACGGAGTTGAGCGAGGTCTTGCGATCGGTCGATTCGCTGCGCGTACCGATGATCAGCGCGCACGGAACGGTGTATTCGCCGGCCGCGAAGCGCTTGGGAACCGAGCCCGGAATCACGACCGCCCGCGCCGGAATGCGGCCCTTCGTCGTTACCGGCTGCCCGCCGCGTACGTCGATGATCGGCGTGCTTGCGGTGAGGACGACCCCCGCACCGAGCACCGCTTCGCGTTCGACGCGCACGCCCTCGACGACGATGCAGCGCGAACCGACGAACGCGCCGTCTTCGATGATGACCGGGGTCGCCTGCGGCGGCTCCAGCACACCGCCGATTCCGACGCCGCCGGAAAGATGCACGCCCTTACCGACCTGCGCGCACGAACCCACCGTCGCCCAGGTATCGATCATCGTGTCTTCGTCGACGTACGCGCCGACATTGACGAAGGCGGGCATCAAGATCGCGTTGCGCCCCAAAAAGCTGCCGTAGCGGGCAACGCCCGGAGGCACGCAGCGGACACCGAGCTTCTTATAGTTACGCTTGACCGGCAGCTTATCGAAGAATTGTAATCCGTGCGCGTCACCCATGACCGTTACCTCGCGCCGCGTGAAGTAGAGCAGGATCGCCTGCTTGACCCACGCGTTCACGACCCAGTCGTCACCGGACGGCTCGGCGGCACGCAGCGCGCCGACATCCAGCGCATCGATGACCTCGTCGATCGCGCGTCCCTGCGGGCCGCGCACGTTGCCCTTTCCGGCGGCGAGCGACTCGATACGCTCGCGCAATTTGTCGATCTTCATGCCGGGCGTACCGTTAGCCCCGGCGAAGAACCAATCATGCTCGCATACCGGCTCTTTGACGACGGTCCCAGGCTGATCCGCGACGCGCCCGTCCCCGAACCGGCGGAGGGCCAAGTGCTGGTAAAGGTTGCCGGCTCGGGCGCGTGCCATTCCGATCTGCACGTGATCGCGGCGACTGCCGCCGGGACCAGCTTCTTCAAACCGCCGTTCACACTCGGCCACGAGAGCACGGGCTGGGTCGAGGCGGTCGGCGCCGGTATCCATCGCGTCAAAGCCGGTGACAAAGTCGCCGTGTATTGTGCCCTGGGTTGCGGAAAATGCCGCACCTGCCTCGCCGGCTTTGAAAACTACTGCATGACGTTTCGCAGTATGAACGCCTGCGGTCTCGGTGTTGACGGCGGCATGGCGGAATATCTCCTGGTTCCCGCGGAGCGCTATCTCATTCCGCTCGGCGATTTGGATCCGGTCGAAGCCGCGCCGCTCACCGACGCGGGTATGACGCCCTATCATGCAATCAATCGCTCCCGCGCGCTGCTGACACCCGATGCGACCGTGGTCGTCATCGGCATCGGCGGCCTCGGCCACCTCGCGTTGCAAATTCTGCGTTCGACGACCGCGGTGCGTGTAATCGCGATCGATATCTCCGACGACAAACTCGCGCTGGCCAAGGAACTCGGTGCGGATGCGACCGTGCGCTCCGGCGAAAACGCCCTGCGCGAAGCAATGGAGCTGCTCCACGGCGAGCAGGCCGACCTCGTGCTAGACTTCGTCGGATTGCAACCGACGATCGATCTGGGCCGCAAACTCGTTCGCCCGGGCGGCGACCTCACGATCGTCGGCCTCGGCGGCGGCACGATGACGTACGGACAAGCGCGGATCGCCCGGGGTGCGCGCGTCTTCACACCGTACTTCGGCGGCATGGGCGAGATGCGGGAATTGATCGCGTTGGCGGCGCGCGGCGGGATTCGCGCGCACGTGACCCGCTATCCGCTCGATCGCGTTGCCGAGGCGTACCAGGCACTGCACGACGGGTCGGTCGACGGCCGCGCGGTGATCGTCCCGAACGGCTAGGGAAGCTCTGAAGAAGTCCATGCTCCGATCGTTATGGCCCCGATGGCCGCAGACCCGAGGAGTCGGCGAGGGAGCATAGCCGGGGTGTTCTGTGACCGAGCCGACGACGATGGAGATGCGCCATCGCGGCCATAACCCTTCGGGCATGGGCATTTTCCGGTGCGGGTCTTCGTTGCATCCTCGGTCACAGAGCGCGTTGCTATGCTCCCTCGGATGCGCCTCGATTCGCACCGGAAAATGCTCCTTGCGATCGGTACAGCGACTTTTTCAGAGCTTCCCTCGTTTCCTCATAATCAGCCGTTAAGCAGCGTAGCGTACACCTCTGGGTAAGAGAAAGATACAGGAGCGCGAATAACTCGCTCCCGCCGTTTCTTACGAAGGAGCAGGCCGTGCCGAACACGCCAGCCGACGAGCAACGCATCAATACGATCCGGTTTCTGGCAGTCGACGCCGTCCAAAAGGCCAACTCGGGTCATCCGGGGATGCCGCTGGGAGCCGCCGCGATGGCGTACACGCTCTGGACCCGGCACCTGAAATTCAATCCGAAGGATCCGCACTGGTTCGATCGCGATCGCTTCATTCTCTCAGCCGGACACGGATCGATGCTGCTCTATGCGCTCCTCTACCTGACCGGCTACGATCTCACGCTCGACGACCTCAAGTCGTTTCGCCAGCTCGGCAGCAAGACGCCGGGGCATCCGGAAGCCAATCACACGCCCGGCGTCGAGGCCACGACCGGACCGCTCGGTCAGGGATTCGGTAATTCCGTCGGCTTTGCAATCGCCGAAGCGCATCTGAGCGCCGTCTACAATCGCACCGACGCGAAGATCGTCGATCACTACACGTACTGTATCGCCGGCGACGGCGATCTGATGGAAGGCATAAGCCAAGAAGCTCTTTCGTTGGCGGGGCACCTCCAGCTCGGCAGATTGATCGTGCTCTACGACGACAACCGCGTTTCGCTGGCCGGTCCGACCGACGTCACCTATACCGATGACGCGTGCGCGCGATTCGACGCGAGCGGCTGGCATACGCAACGCGTCACCGTCGATCACAGCAACGACGTGGCCGCCATCGATGAAGCGATCGGCATCGCCAAAGGCGTCACCGACCGGCCCTCGCTCATTGCGGTGCGTACGCACATCGGTTTTGGATCGCCCCTGCAAGACACGTTCAAGGCGCACGGCGAACCTCTCGGCGCCGACAACGTCAAGAAGACGAAAACCGAACTCGGCTGGCCGCTCGAGCCTGATTTCTACGTCCCCGACGACGTGCTGAAATTTTTCCGGGAATGCGGCGCGCGCGGTGCGCAACTCCAAGCCCAGTGGCAGACCCGTTACGATTCGTGGAAGGCGGCCAATCCGAAAGCGGCTGCGCAGCTCGAGCGCGCGCTCGCGGGCAAACTGCCGGAGAATCTGCCGTGGCCGACGTTCAACGCCGAGAACGGTGCGGTTGCGACCCGCGATGCCGGTGGGACGACGATGAACGCGATCGCCGGCGCGCTTCCGGAACTGGTCGGCGGCTCGGCTGATCTCGATCCCTCGACCAAGACCTATCTCAAGGATCAGGGCGATTTCCAACCCGGAAACTACGCCGGGCGCAACATCCATTACGGCGTTCGCGAGCACGGCATGGCGGCGGCGACCAACGGCATCGCGCTGCACGGCGGCTTGATGCCGTTCTGCGCCACCTTCTTCAATTTCGTCGACTATATGAAACCGTCGCTGCGTTTGGCCGCGCTGACGCGTCTGCACGCGATCTACGTCTTCACCCACGATTCCGTGTTCCTCGGCGAAGATGGTCCGACGCACGAGCCGATCGAGCAGCTCGCTCAACTCCGTGCGATGCCGAACATTCGCGTCGTGCGGCCCGCCGATTCGCTCGAAACGTGTGAAGCATGGAAGCTGGCGATCGATCCAACCAGCGGGTGTCCCTGGGCGTTGGTTCTAACGCGGCAAAAACTGCCGTTCCTCGGCGACCGCGTGGCCCACGTCGGCCGCGGCGCCTACGTGCTCGCGGAAGCGTCGGGCACGCCCGACTTGATTCTGATCGCAACCGGTTCGGAGGTATCGCTCGCGGTCGAGGCGCGCAAAGTGCTCGAAGCAAAGGGCGTGCGAACGCGCGTGGTCTCGATGCCCTGCTGGGAACTCTTCGAAGCCCAGCCGCAAGCCTATCGCGACGACGTGCTTCCGCCGAACGTGACCGCACGAATGTCGATCGAAGCCGCATCGACCTTCGGCTGGGAGCGCTGGACCGGCGATCGCGGCGTGACCTACGGCATCGATCGCTTCGGCGAATCGGCGCCGATGGCGGCGATCGCCGCGAGCCTCGGCTTCACGCCCGAGCGCGTCGCGCAAGCCGCACTCGACGAATTCGCACTCGCATCGCGTTAATCGCTCAACATCCTGCAGGAGAGACACGTGAGTAACCAATTGCAACAACTGCTCGAGGCCGGTCAGAGCGTGTGGCTCGACAACCTTCGCCGCGGCATGTTCGCATCCGGCGAACTGAAACGGCTGATCGATCAAGGGCTGCGCGGGATGACGAGCAATCCGACGATCTTCGAAAAGGCGATCGGCACCGGAGACGATTACGACGAACAACTGCGCTCGCTGATCGGCACCGAGAAAGACCCGGACGCGCTCTTCTGGGATCTGGCCGTGGCGGACATTCAGCAAGCGTGCGACGCGTTCCGCGGCGTCTACGATTCTTCGGGCGGCAACGACGGCTTCGTCAGCCTCGAGGTCTCGCCGCTTCTCGCGCACGATACGGCGGGCACGATCGAAAATGCCAAAGCGCTCTGGACGCGCGTCGATCGCCCGAACCTGATGGTGAAGATCCCGGGGACCAACGAAGGCATTCCCGCCATCGAAGAGTGCATCTACAGCGGTCTCAACATCAACGTCACGCTGATCTTCTCGATCGAGATGTACGAAAAGACGGCCGGCGCCTACATTGCCGGCCTGAAACGCCGCCTCCTCGAGGGCAAGCCGATCGATCGTATTCGTTCGGTCAATTCGGTCTTCGTCAGCCGCATCGACACCGCCATCGATCGGCTCCTACAGGCGAAGATCGCCAAGGGCGAAACCACATTGCAATCGCTGCTGGGCAAAACCGGCATCGCCAACCTCAAACTCACCTACCAAAAATTCGAGGAACTCTTTGAGGGCGATGAGTTCGCTCCGATCGTCAAAGCCGGGGGCGCGGTGCAGCGGCCGCTGTGGGCCAGCACCTCGACGAAGAATCCGGCCTACCCGGACTTGATGTACGTCGAGACGGTCGTCGGCAAACACACCGTCAACACGATGCCGCCGAACACGCTCGAAGCGCTGCTCGACCACGGCAGGGTGACGCCCGACACGGTCGAGACCGGCTTGGATGAGGCGCGCGCCACGATGCGTGCGCTTCAAGAGGCGAAGATCTCCCTCTTCGAGGTGACGCACGACCTCCAGGTCGAGGGCGTTTCGTCCTTCTCGGATTCGTTCGCCGCACTGATGGGCGCGATCGTCTACAAACAGAAACAACTCGCCGACGGCCGCGAGCGCGTCGCGATCTCGTCCGCGCCGCCGGGAGCACTCGAGAAACTCGCAAGCGCCGACTTCCTCAAGAAGCTCTGGGCCAAAGATCCATCACTCTGGACGAGCGATCCCCAAGCAGCCGACATCGTGAAGCATGCGCTGGGATGGCTCGACGTTCCGCAGCACCTGATGGAACACGTGCCCGATCTGCTCGCGTTCGCCCGTGAGATCACGGACGAGTTCGATCACGTGGTCGTTTTGGGTATGGGGGGCAGTTCGCTCGCACCCGACATCATGGCCGAAACCTTCGATGAGGCCACCGACTACCCGACGCTCCACGTGCTCGACTCCACCGATCCGGCGCAGATCCAGGAACTCGACGACGCGATCGAACTCGACACGACGCTTTTCATCGTGGCAAGCAAGAGCGGCTCGACCACCGAGCCGAACGCGTTCTTCGCCTACTACTACGAACGGGTCGCCAAATCGGTCGGCACGACGCACGCCGGACGGCAATTCATCGCGATCACCGATCCCGGCACCCACATGGTAGAGGTCGCCAAGGCGCACAACTTCCGGCGTATCTTCGAGAACGATCCGAACATCGGTGGACGCTATTCCGCGCTCTCATACTTCGGGATGGTTCCCGCGGCGCTGGCCGGCTACGACGTGCAGCTTCTTCTCGACCGTGCGCTCGGCGCGATGCACGCCAATGACAAGACGGTGGATCCGCGCGTCGCGCCCGGCGTGCGATTCGGCGCGGCGATCGGCGGCTACGCGCTGGCGGGACGCGACAAGCTCACGATCGTCACCCATCCCGACGTCGCCGCGTTCGGCGCGTGGGCCGAGCAATTGATCGCCGAGTCGACCGGCAAAGAGGGTAAAGGCATCATCCCGATCGAGGGCGAGGCGCTCGGTCCGCCGGCGGACTACGGCAACGACCGCGTCTTCGTGTACGTCGGCGCAAATCTGCCGGACCCGGCAGGCGGCGTCACGCAGGGGCTGCAAGCACTCCAAGACGCGGGTCATCCGATCGTTCGTTTAGCGATGAACGACGAGTACGATCTAGGCGAGCAGTTCTACCTGTGGGAGATTGCGACGGCGGCGGCAGGCAGCTTGCTCGGAATAAACGCCTTCGATCAGCCCAACGTCCAGGAGTCGAAGGACAACACCAAGGCGCTGCTTGCGCAGTATGAGGCGAAGGGTACGATCGACGAACCGGCAGCCGACGTCGAAGGCGCGTCCTTCGATATCACCTATCTGTCCGGCTCGAAGGATTGTGCCGGCGCGCACACCGACGTCGGGGCGCTGGCAGCGGTCTTCAAGCAGCTCGTTCCGGGCGACTACGTCGCGATCTGCGCGTACATCGCGCGCGATCCCGCGCACATCGCCATACTCGACGAGCTGCGCCTGAAGATCCGCGACGCAAGCGACGTCGCAACGACGGTCGGCTTCGGGCCGCGCTTCTTGCACTCGACCGGTCAGCTGCACAAAGGCGGACCGGATTCGGCCGTGATGCTCCAGATCGTCGGCGACGAACCCAGCGATATGCCGATTCCCGGTATGAATGTGGGCTTCCGCACGCTGCTCGCGGCGCAGGCGCTCGGCGACTGGCAATCACTCGACAAGCGTCATCGTCGCGGCGTTCGCGTTCATCTCAAGGGCGATATCGACGAGGCGCTGCGCGCATTGATTGCCGCCGTCGACGACGCGATCTCGGCACGCGCATAGTTCGGCCGCCCTGCGGGCGGATCGCACATCCTGTGCTCCGAACCAGCAGCTGCATCGTGCAGCTGCGCATGGTTTACGATATTGGGGGATTTGAATGAAACTCGGGATGGTTGGACTGGGCAAGATGGGCGCGAACATGACGACGCGTCTGATCGAAGGGGGACACGAGGTCGTCGTCTATGACCGCAGCGCGGACGCGGTGGCGCAAGCGGCCTCGGGCGGCGCGGTGCGCGCGAGCGGTTTGGCCGACCTGTGCGCCAAGCTGAGCGCACCCAAGATCGTGTGGATCATGGTGCCCTCGGGCAAACCGACCGACGACACGATCGACGAACTAGCCGGCATCCTGAGCAAGGGTGACATCATCGTCGACGGCGGGAACACGAATTGGAAGGACGGCCTGGCTGCCTACGATCGCTGCAAAGCCAAAGGCGTCTCGCTGATCGATGCCGGAACGAGCGGCGGCATTTGGGGTCTCAAGGAAGGCTACTGCCTGATGGTCGGGGGCGACGATTCCGCCGTGAAGACGTGCGAGCCGATCTTCCGGACGCTCGCGCCGCCCAACGGATACGCGCACGTCGGCCGCGCCGGCGCCGGCCATTTCTCGAAGATGGTGCACAATGGGGTCGAGTACGGCATGATGGAGTCCTACGGAGAGGGCTTTGAAATCCTCGAGAAGTCGCCGTTCGATTTCGACCTCGAACAGGTCGCCGACGTCTGGTGCTACGGCAGCGTCGTGCGCTCGTGGCTGCTCGAACTCGCGGTGCTGGCCTTCAAAGCCGACCCGGGCCTCAAAGACATCCGCGGCTACGTCGACGACACCGGCGAAGGACGCTGGACCGTGCAGGCTGCGATCGACGAGAACGTGCCGGCACCGGTCATCACGCTTTCGCTGATGCAGCGCTTCGTGTCGCGCCAACAGGAATCGTTCAGCGCCAAGGTGATCGCCGCGCTGCGCAATCAATTCGGCGGCCACGCCGTGAAGACGGAGACGCATGCCTGACGCAGTTGCCACCGTCTCGGTCGACGGAAAAGCGGAGAACCCGCTGCGCGCGGGCCTCCAAAGCGAACGGATCGGCGATCCGTGTTCGCTCGTGTTCTTCGGCGCGAGCGGCGATCTGTTCAAGCGCATGCTCCTGCCGGCGATATACTCGTTGCGGCTGCACGGTATTCTGCCCAACGACTTTGCCGTCGTCGGGTTCTCGCGCTCGGAATACACCGACGACGAATTTCGCGCGTACTGCAAGGAGCAGCTCGACCAATTCGCACCCTCCGATCAAAAACCGCAAGGCGCGATGTGGGACGACTTCGCGAAACGCCTGAGTTACGTCAGCGGCGATTTCGACAACAACAAGTGCTACGGTCTCCTGGCCAAGCGGATCGCGCAGAACGACAAGGAATTGGGCACCAAGGGAAACCGGCTCTTCTACCTCTCGACCCCGCCCTCGGTCTTTCCCACGATCATCAATGCGCTCGGTGAAGTCAATCTCAACGCGCAGCAAAACGGTTGGGCACGCATCGTCGTCGAAAAGCCGTTCGGCACGGACCTGGCGTCGGCGCGGGCGCTGCAAGCGGCAGTCGATCGCGTCTTTCGCGAGAGCGAAGTTTACCGCATCGACCATTACCTGGGCAAAGAGCCGGTGCAGGACATCATGGCGTTGCGCTTTGCAAATACGATCTTCGAACCGGTCTGGAACCGCAACTACGTGCAATCGGTGCAGATCACCGCGGCCGAACAGCTCGGCGTCGAGCTTCGCGGCGGGTACTACGATCACGCCGGCGCGCTACGCGACATGATTCAGAATCACGTGATGAATTTGCTCGCGCTGGTCGCGATGGAGCCGCCGTCGAGTTCGGATGCCGACGCGATCCGTACGGAAAAGTTCAAGGTACTGCAGTCGATCGAGCCGCCGCAGCTCAGCAAGGTGCTCGAGATGGCGGCGCGCGGACAGTACGGCGCCGGATCGATCAACGGCAAACCCGTTCCCCCCTATCGCCAAGAGCCCGACGTGAACCCGCAGTCCAATACCGAAACGTTCGCGGCGGTACGCCTCGAGATCGAGAATTGGCGCTGGGCCGGCGTCCCGTTTTATCTGCGTTCCGGCAAACGGCTCGCCAAGAAGACTTCCGAGATCGCGGTAACGTTCAAACCGATCCCGCACCGCATCTACGGCGAACGGACCGACACGATCGAGCCCGACGTGCTCGTGATGAAGATTCAGCCGGAGGAAGGCGTGGCAATGCGCTTTTCCGCCAAAGTTCCCGGGATGAAGGCGCATATCCGCAGCGTCTTCATGGATTTCAATTACGGCACGGGTTTCGGCGTGCAGTCGCCGCCTGCGTACGAACGCTTGATCGGCGATGCGATGCGCGGCGATCAGACCCTCTTCACGCGCTGGGACGCGGTGGAACGCGCATGGGAGATCGTCATGCCGGTGCTCGAGGTGTGGCAGAACACCAAGGATTTCACGTTTCCGAATTATCCGTCCGGTTCCCAAGGTCCGCAGTCGGCGTTCACGCTCTTCGCGGATTGGCGTCCGTTGTGAGCCTCGACATCCATCCGATCGTCGACGCGCTCGCCGCCGCTCGCCACGAACCCGGCTCCATGAAGGCCGCGACGATGACGTTCGCGGTCTTTTTGGGCGACGCGGCTTCGTCGGGCTGGGTACGCGACCGCACGCGCGCGCTCGCCGACAAACATCCTTCGCGGGTCGTGATCTTCGATGCGAGCAAGGACGGCCGCGAGCGATTGGTTGAGCCTTCCGGATCGCGCGGCGAGTGGATCGAGATCGGCGTGAAGGAAGCCGACGCGAGCGAACTCGGCGCGGCGCTTGCCATGCTGGAGCTTCCCGAGGCGCCGGTCATTCTGCTTTGGATCGCCGACGGGCTTTCGACCGACGAGCGCTTTCTCGCGCTGGCGCGACGGGCAAATGCTACGATCTGCAGCAGCTCGGTGACGCATACCGACGAGCGTCCCTTGCGCGATCTCATCGGATTCATCGATCTGCATCCGGAGATCGTCATTCACGACATCTCATATCTGCGGCTTGTCTCGTGGCAAGAGCTGATCGCGGAATTCTTCGATGAACCCGAGTGCCGCCGGGAACTCGCGGTGCTGCGCAGCATCGAGGTCACGGCCGGTTCGGACGCGGAGATGTACTACCTGCTCGGGTGGCTCGCCAGCCGTTTGGCCTGGACGCCGGCCGCAAGCGGAGTGTTGGCATCGTCCAGCGGCCCGGTGAAGTTCGAATTGGTCCACGATGGCCCACCGCGCCGTCTCTCGAAGGTGGTGCTCGCGTCCGAGCACGCGACGTTCAGCGCCGCCGTACAAGCGAACGATCTGAACGCGATCTGCCTGGACGTAACCGGGACGACGACGTGTGGTTCGCGCTGCACGCCGGTCCACACCGTCGACCTCGCCTCGTTGGTCGAGCGCGCGATCTTGAGCCGCACGCGCGATGAAGTTTTCATCGAATCGCTGACGATGGCCAAGCACATCATCGATCGCCAGGCCGTATGACGCGCGAGCAGGGACATCTGCTGATCTCCGATACGCCCGCGCAGGTTGCGCGCGCGCTGGCCGAAACCTTCGTCGGTCGCGGCCGCGGCGCGATCGAGGAACGCGGGCGCTTCGCGGTATCGCTCGCCGGCGGAACCACGCCGAAAGCCGCGTATGCGTTGCTTGCGCAGCCCCCGTACGCGAACGCGCTCGACTGGAAGGCGATTGAGGTCTTCTTCGGCGACGAGCGCTGCGTACCGCCCGACCACGATCAATCGAATTACAAGATGGCGAACGACGCCTTCATTCAGCCGCTGCACATTCCGCCGGAGCGCGTGCATCGCATGCGCGGCGAAGACGACCCGCGCCGCGCCGCCGCCGCGTACCGCGTCGAGTTGATCGGCACGCTCGGACCGCAGCCGCGCTTCGATTTGGTGATGCTCGGCATGGGTCCCGACGGTCACACCGCCTCGCTCTTCCCCGGAACCGATCCGCTCACCCACGACGAAGAGCTGGTGCGCGCGGTCTACTCGCAGTCCCAAGCGCAGTGGCGCATCACGCTGACCCCGCAGGTGCTCAATGGCGCGCGCACGGTCGTCTTCGCGGTCGAAGGCGCCGCCAAAGCCGCCACCCTGGCCGCCGTCCGCGAGGGTCCCTACGACCCGACGACCTATCCGGCGCAGATCATCGCGCCCGCCGACGGCGAACTCATCTGGCTCGTCGACAAAGCGGCGGCGGGGGTTTCGTGAATTGAGCCGCCGGTTTATCGACTCGCTTCTTTGGTCGTCTTGGCGTGATGCGGCGGTCGGAGCGGGCCTTGCGAAGCGAACGTAACAAGCAAAAGCGAGCGGAGCAAGGCCCCTCCGAGCCGACGCGACGCCGTAAAGCAACCAGTGCGCGCGGGAGTTGAGGCGGATCAGTGAGCGATCACGGTGTGATCGCTCCCGTTCCGAGCGTATTCAGCGAGACGCCGTTCCGGCTGAGAATCGAGCCGTCGACGCGTTGCAGCTCGACGACGGCTTTGTTGAGCGAGGTCTGCGCTTGGAGTTCGAGCCCCTCGTTTTGCACGAACGTGATCTGGCGCTGGTCGACCAGAAACGTCGTCGACTCGCCGTTGCGGTACTTGCGAATCTCGCTCGCCAGCACTTGTTCGGCCGTTTCCCGCGCTTGCCGCGCCGCAAAGAGCTGGGCGAGCGCGGCCTGGTAGTTTTGGACGGCGTTGCGCACTTCGTATTGGATGCGCTCGGCCGTGCTCATCGATTGGATCTTCGCGATGCGTTCCTGTTCGTTCGCGACCGCGAGCGCGCCCTTCGCGGTGTTGTTCCCGATCGGGTATGAGATCTGGATCCCGGCGCTGTATGTCGGGAAGCGGCCAATGTTGCCGTACGCTTGCGGGAACGTACCGCCGTAGTACGGCGGCGGGGTCGCCGTGCCGAAAACACCGCCGAGCGGCGGCAGCGCGTTCCCCGCGAAGCCGTTGCCGTTGTAGGTCAACTGGAGATCGGCCTGCGGCAACATCTGATTCTTCGCGTACGCGAGGTTGACGTTGGCTTGCCGTTGCGCGTCGAACGCCTGGCGGACCTCGGGCCGGTTCTTCATCGCCGTATCGAGGAGCGATTGAAGCGTCGGCGGCGGCGGAAGCTGCAAGGCGGGTGAAGTGGGGACCAGATTTGCGCGCCAGATCGGATCGCCCGGGTCGGTGACGATCATGCTCTTGAGCTGATTTTGCAGTTGCGAGACGGTCTGCAGCGCGGTAAAGACGTTCTCCTGATAGATCGCGACTTGAGTCGAGGACTCCACCGCGTCGATTGGAGCGGCCGCACCTTGCTTGGCCTGACGGACGTTGCTCTGCTGTTGCAGCACGCTCTGGCGTAGTGCGTCTTCCTGAATCGCCACGTTGCGCCAAGCTGCCAGCAAATCCCAATACGCGTCCTCGACGCTCGAGATCGTCGTCGAAACCGAGGCGAGCGTGGAAGCCTGCGTCGCGTCCGCGTTGACGACCGAGAGTTCGAGCTGGCGTTTGGTGTCGTTCATCGCCAGGCCCTTGAGCAACGGCTGAGTGATCGAGACGTTGAGCGAGGCCAGGTAAAACGGATTGAACGCATCGATAAACGTGTTGTCGTTCACTTTGGTCTGCGAAAGGTTGATGTTGTACTGCGTTCCGATCGGCGACTGCCCTTGCACGCCGGCTTGCGCCGTTTGATAATTTTGCACGATCGGCTGAAAGTCGGTGCCGCCCGAGAAAAATGCGTTCTCGGCCGCCGTCGTATCGTGCTTGACCGAGGGCTGGACGAAGAAGTGGACGTCGTACGCGCCCTTGGCTTCGCGCACTTGATAACTCGCGACGTGCGTATTTGCGGCCGCAACCGAAAGATCGGGGTTCTTGAGCAGCGCCATGCCGATCGCGTCTTCGAGTGAGATCCCCACGAAGGGCTGCTGAGTGACGCCGACGATATTGGCCGAGGTCGGCGGGATGTCCGGCGCCTTGTAACCCGGCGCAACCGTCGGCACCGGCGGCGTGATCGGCGTCGGAACCGGCGTCGGAATGCTCGCGGCCGCCGGCAGCCTCGGTTTGGCCGACGCGGCTGCGAGCGGCGTCGCAGCGATCATCGCACCGAGCGCAAGAGAGGAAAGAATACGTACGTTCACGTGAGCGCTCCTATTCGACCGCGACTGCACCTTGTAGGCGCGGCTTGTTGAGTAGCAGGACCAGCGGCGCGAGCGCGATCGTAATAATCGCGGTCCAGCGCGAGGTATCGGCATATGAGAGCACCGCCGCCTGCGCTTGCACCAATCCGTCGAGATTATTCAGTGCCGACGTCGAATGCTCGCCGCCGTTCTGCTGAAGATAGATCGCGGTCGGCGCGCTGTGGAGGTTGACGGTCGCCGCGAGCTCCGTTTGGTGGACCGTTATTCCGCGCACCAAGAGCGTGACCAGGATCGCGGTCGCGATGCTGCCGCCGACTTGACGCGAGAGATTGAAAAATGCCGAGGTCGAGGGCACTTCCCGGTCCGGCACGCCGCCGAGCACGGCAATCGAGAGCGGCACGAAGATCTGCGAGAGGCCGATGCCGCTTATGACCAGGCAGAGAATGAAACTCCCGAATTCCGAGTTTGGCGTGGTAACCCCGGCGAGAAGCCAGTTCGAGACGCCGAGCAAGACGAAGCCGATCGCGGTCGAGAGCCGCACGTCGATTATGCCTCGGGTCGCGAGCATCGCCGTGATCGGCGTGAACGTCATGACGGCGAGCGCCCGCACGAAGACCGTCAACCCCGAGAGCGTCGCGGTGAAGCCGAGCGAGTTCTGCAGATATTGCGGTAAGACGAGAATCGAGCCGTAGAGGCTGATGCCAAGTACTGCACCCAGGATGCTCCCGGCCGCGACTTGACGCAGCCGCAACACGTGCAAATCGACGACCGGAATGCCCGAACGCAGCGTCCACCACACGAATCCGCCGATTCCCGCGGTCGCAAGTGCGGTGAAGAGCCGGATGTTCGTATCGCTGAACCAGTCGTACTGCTGCCCTTGGTCGAGCACGTATTGCATCGATCCAAGGCCGATCGCGAGCAGCGCCAAGCCGACCCAATCGAGTTTCTTCGCTTGCGGTTTGATCGGATTGCGCAAGAAGTTCCAAATCAGGGTGGCCGCAGCGATCCCGACGGGCAAGTTGATGAAAAACGCCCAGCGCCAGGTGAGATTATCGGTGATCCATCCGCCCAGGACCGGCCCGAGCGCCGGACCGACGATGACGCCCATCGCGAAGATGCCTTGCGCTTTACCCTGCTCCGAGAGCGTGTACGTGTCGCGCAGAATCGCCTGCGAGGTGGAAATGAGACCGCCGCCCCCCAGCCCTTGGACGATGCGCCAGAACACCAGCGAGCCGAAGCTCGGCGCAAGCCCGCACATCAGCGAGGCGATCGTGAATATCACGATCGACGCGAAGAAGTATTGCCGGCGTCCGAAGCGAGCCGCGAGCCAGGGCGTAATCGGAATCACGACCACGTTGGCGATGATGTACCCGGTCACGATCCACGCGCCTTGATCGACGGGCACGCCGAAGTTGCCTTGAATGTTCGGAAGCGCCACGTTGACGATCGTCGTGTCGATGATTTCGAGGAGCGTGGCCGCAATGACCGCGGCGCTCACGATTCCCCGACGTAGGCCGTGTTCGACTACGTTTCTTGGTTCCATGATCTCTACGCGTTTAGTGAACTTTTACGTAGGTTTCGACGCTCATACCCGGCCGCAGAGGGAGACTGGGATTGGGGTCGTCGATCGAGATACGGACGGGGATTCGTTGCGTGACCTTCACGAAGTTGCCGGTCGCGTTTTGTGCGGGTACCAGCGCGTAGGTATTCTGCGAAGCCGGATTGATCGACATGACGTGCCCGTGGAACGTATGGCCGGGGTACGCGTCGACGTTGATGTCGGCCGGCTGTCCCACGTGCATGTTCCCCATCTGGGTTTCTTTGTAATTAGCCGTGATGTAGATCTGGCCCGGACCGCTCGGAATCAACGTCATGATCGTCAATCCGGCCGAAACGGTCTGCCCGACTTCTGCGCTCTTCTCGCCGACGTACCCCTCGATCGGCGAATAGATGTGCGTATACGCCAGATTCTTCTTGGCGATCGCAAGCTGCGCGGCGGCCGCTTCGACTTGGCTCGGGTCCGAGGACTGGGCGAGTTTGCCTTGCGCCGTCGTGACGCCGCCTTGCGCCGCCGCAACGGAGGCTTGCGCGGCGTCGACTTTTTGCTCGGCGGCGTTGAGGTTGGCATCGGCCGAGGTCACGTTGTCGCGGGCGCTTTGAAGCTGCGCAGCGGCCGCGCGATAGGTTGCGCGATCGGCATCGAGCTGCGAGCGAGCGACGTCGCCGGTCGAAACGAGCGACTGCGTGCGGCGAAAATCCGCGAGCGCGCGCTGATACGCAGCCTGCGCCGCGGGCACTTGCGCGTCGGCAGCACGCAACGATGCCTCGGCCTGCGCGACGCCCGCCTGCGCCACCGGCACATTAGCCGCATCGCTTTGCGTCTGGGCCAGCGCTTGCGTGACGCCGCCCCGTCCCTGCTGCACGTTGGTGCGCTGGTTGGCGACGGCGAGATCGTATTGGGCACGCGCGTTGCGGACTTGATCCTGCTCGACCGCATTATCGAGTACGACCAGAAGCTGGCCCTTGTGGACCGGGTCATTCGTATCGACCAGAATCTTGTCGATGCGCTCGTTGATTTTGCTGGTCACCGCCACCGGATCGGCGTCGACCCGCGCGTCGTCGGTGCCTTCGTGCACGCGTGCGTACAGGAACCACTTCACCCCCCATATCAGGAGGAGGATGACGACGATCGCTCCGAGGACCCCGAAGATCACCCGCTTGCGCGGACCGGTGCGCCCGTTCAGTTCGGTCGCGTTTTCGCTCCGCCCGTTGTGGGCTTGGCCGGCACTGCCTTGCTGTGCCTCGCGCGTGTCCATTATTTGCTCCTTACGCCGTTGAGGAAGACGTCGACGATGAATGAAAGTGCGTAGTCGGGATCCGAGGAGAGCCGGCTGTCGGGGAACTTCTCGCGCGAGATGACCCGCGCGAAGACTATACCTAGGAAAAACGCCGCCAGGTCCGCAGGGTTGCCGTTGAGGGCACCGGAGGCCGTCTGGGCGGCCATGTACTCGATGACAGCCGCGCGCACGGCCGTCTGGGGGCGCCAGGTCTCGCGGGCAAAGATGCTGTTTTCGTAGTCGGTCTCGACCAGCGACCAACGGATCATGTCGATCATCGACTCCATGTGCTCGTTGATCGATCTCGCGATGACCAGCAAGTCCGCTTCGACCGGGCCCTGCAGGGTGGCGATGACCTCGCGTAGTTTGGTGTCGGGGCACGAGTGCTTGGCGACCGCGATGATCAGCGCGTCCTTGTTGCCGAAGTGGCGAAAGAGCGTGGCTTCGTTGACGCCCGCGACGTCGGCGATCTCACGCGTCGTCGCTCCACGCTTGCCCTTGCGCTTGATGACCTCGCGCGCGGCAAGGATGATACGTTCGCGCGTATCTTCTGGTGCGGCTTTATCGGCAGCTGCGTGCTTCTGTGCTTCTATCATCATGGTGTTTTCGTAAAGACCGAGTTACTGACGGCGACGTTGGTTTGATACGGGCCGAACTGCGAATCGCCTATGGCATGTACGTGCGGAATATCGATCGTCACGTGCTGCGACCCGACGAACGCATAGCCGTCCTGCTCGCGATATTGCTGCGTCATGACGATGCTTCCGCCGCTGGTGTAATGCCACTCCATTTGCGTCAGCTCGTAATTTTGCGGATCGACGTAGACCAGTGTGTGGTCGAGAATGTCGCTATGAATCTTCTTCGTCAGCCAAAGCACGTACATGGGATGGCCGTCGAGCGGCTGCAGGCCCTTGAACTCGATGTTCTGATCTTTCGACCAGCTCTGCGGGTCGCCGACGTCGTTGAAGATCTTCTCGAAACCCTTGGCGTAGCTCGGTACGCGATCGAAGACGATCTCGTATTTGTCGGGCCGCTTGTAATAGTAGGTGCCGTCGAGCACCGGCGCCAGGAACGGGAAGTTGAGCATGCGCAAACTCACGTGCACGCGCGATTCGTACGAGGCAAGCGATGTGTCGCGTGCGAGCATCCGTGCGATCACCTCTTGCGCGCTCGTCGGAGCCGAGGCACTGCTTTGGGCACTCGCGTACGAAACGCAGAGCACGGCTGCGAGCGCAGCCAGGATCAAAGCACGCCAGCTCATGCCGCGATATCCCTCACCATCGGGAACAGCCGATCGAGCGCCATCACCTGAAGGGAGCGCAGCAACTCGGGCCGCGTGACCTTGAGGGCGAGCTCGCCGCCGACTTCGCGCGAGCGGCGCAGCAGCGTGATCAGGCCGCGTACGCCCTCGGTATCGAGGCGGGTGAGCGTGTCGAGATCGAGCACGACCCGGTGCGCGCCGTCCGCAAAGGCAGCAAGCATCGTGCTGCGCACGGAGTCGAGCGTATCGGGCCGGTAGACGAGCGTTGGCGGATGCATGATCTTCCTTGGTGCAAGTGGGTACTTGCACGCAGGATACCACACCCCGGCCCCGTTGTGCAAGTGGGTACTTGCACGCGTCTTTTCCCTAATCCGAAGGGATCGGAGCCGGCGCCCGATGATGCCGGCGCGGCTTGGCCAAGCGATACCCCTCACGCAGCGCGTCGGCGACGCACATGTAGTGGCCGTGATGGGTCCGCCCATAGAGCGGATCGGACGGGAGGTGATAGACCCGCGAATGGGGATTGGCCCAGACCGGCGCCGCCGTGCCGCAATTGAGTTTCGGCGGCACGGTCGCAAACGTGCCGGGCGCCATCGCCTCGCCGTTCGCCTTCATCCCTCCGGCGGGCGGATAAGCCGCGGCGCTCCCCGAGGGCTCGACGCTTTGGTTGGTCATGATGCCGTTGGTGCTCGCCGTCGCGCTCGCACTTTGGCTGCCACGCGAGCAGGCCGCGAGCACGATCGCCAAGACCGTCGCGGCGATGAGCAATTTATGGAATGACACGGTCGCTTATCTCCTTGAGTTTTTCGCGCGCCAGCCGAGCCGCCGGGGCGGGCTCGCCCGTGTAGACGCGCGTGCCGCCGACAAAGCTTGCTTGCACCCACGCATCTTCTCCCCGGTAGACTACCCCATTTACCTCCGGCGTCCACGGATCGATCGCACTCGCGTCGAGCACGACGTAGTCGGCAGCGTTGCCGGAGACGAGATCGCCGGTCTGCAATCCCAGCGCGAGCGCGCCCTGAGCCGTTCCGAGATCGAAGGCCGCGCGCGCACCGAACGCGCTCCCGTCGGTTCGTGCGATCTTTTGCAGGAGCGTGGCCGCGCGCATTTCGTCGATCAGCGACGGCTTCACGTCGGCGTCGGTGCCCAATCCCATCGGCACGCCGAGCGCCTGCAGTCCGCTCGCGTCGCAGATGCCGTCACCCAAATACTGGTTGGTCATCGGATTGTGAATCACGCGCGCGCCGCGGTCAGCCAGCAAACGCTTCTCGTCCTCGGTAACGTAGATCGCATGCACGGCGATCGTGCGCCGGTCGAGTGCGTCGAGCCGGTCGAGAAGGCCGACCGGTGTCGTGCCGAAGCGTTCCGAGGTTTGTTCGCCCTCATACACCGCCTCGGCGACGTGAACGTGCATCATGCAGTCGTAGGAGCGCGCAAAATTCGCTGCCGCGCGAATCATCTCGGGTGAGGCCGCGTGCAGGGAATGCGGCGCCACGCAGACGTTGGCCCACGGATACTTCTCCATCAACTCGAGCGTGCGCGATTGGGCCAGATCGATGCTCTCCCGAAACTGCGGCGGTGCGTACGGAGCGTCCATCCACGTGCGCGCGAGGACCAGGCGAATTCCGGTTTCCTGCGCGGCCGCGATCGCCGCCTCGGCGTGAGCGTTGCCGCCGCCGTTGAGATAGAAGAATTCGGCAACCGTGGTTATGCCGGCCGCCAGCATTTCGGAGAACGCGGCGACGAACGTCCAATACACGTCCTCGGGCGTCAGCCGCGGAACCACGCGATAGAGCGCGTCGCTGCGCCAGCGTGCGAACGTCCGATCGTCGGCCCATCCGCGGAGCAAAATCTGATACCCGTGGCTATGACCGTTCACGAAACCGGGGACGACGAGTCGGTCTTGCGGAAAGGCGCGTACCGGACGATCGCCCGCGTTTTCCCGAACGATCGAGTAGTCCCCGGCAAAGGTGATCGTTCCGTCGTCGACCACGAACGCGTAATCGCGGCGAACCTCTCCACCGATCAGCGCGCGCGCGCAGCGCACCACTTCGTTCGCTCCCGGCTTCATTCGATCAGCATGCCGCGATGCACGACCGCGGCCGCCAGGTTGCCGCCGAACAGCCAACCGAATTCGTCGGGTGATTCGAGCGCAAGCGCCACGAAGTCGGCGGCGCCGCCGGCGCGAAGCACGCCCGCGTTCCGCCGCAGCGAGCGCGCGGGGGCGCGCGTCACGCCGTAGAGCGCCTCGGGAGCCGAGAGTCCGAAGAGCGCGCGGCCGAAATACGCAACCGTCTGCACGTTGAAGCACGGCGAGGTGCCGGGATTGTAGTCGCTGGCGAGCGCGACGTCACCGCCGCGCTCGAGGAGGGCACGCACCGGCGTGCGGTTTGCCAATCCGAGATATGCGATCGTCGCGGGGCAGGCGACGGTGACGATGCCCGCTTCAGCGATCGCCCGCACGTCCTGCTCGCGGATGTAGTTGCAATGATCGACGGCGTCGACCCCGAGGCCAACCGCCATCTCGGCGGCGGCGCCAAAGCTCATCTCGTCGCAATGCACGCGCAGTCGCATGCCCGCCGCCGCACACGCTTCCAGATAGCGCCGTGTCGCATCGGGCGAGAAGAAACCGGGCTCGCAGAACGCGTCGGCGTAGACGGCTCCGTGGGCCGCGGCGGTCGGAACGATCTGGTCGATCAAGTAGTCGACGTAGTCCCCTTCTCGGGTGAACTCCGGCGGCAGCGCATGCGCGCCCAAAAACGTACCGATCATCGCGGGAACGTCGGCATCGTCCCGGTGCGCGGCGATCAGGTCGAGCAGTGCGTCTTCGCCCGGCTTGTGCAGCGCGTAGCCGGTCTTCGTTTCGAGCGTCGTCGTTCCGTGCGCGAGCATCGTTTGCAGGCGCGGCCGCACGACGCCGTCGTAGAATGATTCGGGATCGAGCAGCGCATCACGCGTGCGCTCGACCGTGTAGAGCATGCCGAGCTGCGGTGTATCGCCGCGCAGGCGCGAGGCAAAGTCGGGTTCGCGGTCGCCGGCGAAGAGCGGATGCGCATGCGCGTCGACGAAGCCCGGTACGATCACGCAATCGCGCAGATCGAGTTCTTCGACCCCACCGTGTACCGAGCGTTCGATCTGCGCGCGCGGACCGACGGCGGCGATGCGTTCGCCCTCGATCAACAGCGCCGCGTCGTCAATGCGCCCCAAATCGGCAAAGGTGACGCCGTTTTGAGGGGCGTCACCGTCACATGGAACGATCGTCCTGGCGCGAACGAGCGTCAGCACGCAAGTGCGCGGCTTAGAGGCGCCAATCGATGCCTTTTTCGTCGGCCGTTTCGATTGCGAGTTCGTAACCGGCGTCGGCGTGGCGCACGACGCCCATGCCGCAATCGGTCGTGAGCACGGTCTGCAGGCGCTCCCGCGCGTCGGCCGACCCGTCGGCAACCACGACCATCCCCGCATGCAAACTGTAGCCGATGCCGACACCGCCGCCGTGATGGAAGCTGACCCAGTGCGCGCCGGCCGCCGTGTTGAGCAGCGCGTTGAGGATCGGCCAGTCGGCGATCGCGTCACTTCCGTCTCTCATCGCTTCGGTTTCCCGATAGGGCGAAGCGACGCTGCCCGTATCGAGATGATCGCGTCCGATCACGATCGGGGCTTTGATCTCGCCTGCACGCACGAGCTCGTTGAACCGTACGCCGGCCTTCGCGCGGTCTCCGTATCCGAGCCAACAGATCCTGGCCGGCAAGCCTTGAAACGCAATGCGTTCGCGAGCGAGCGTGATCCAGCGTTGCAACCCGGCATCGTGCGGAAAGAGTGCCAGCAGTTCGCGATCCAGCCGCGCGATGTCCGCCGGATCGCCCGAAAGCGCCGCAAACCGGAACGGCCCGGAGCCTTTGCAAAACAGCGGCCGGATGAAGGCGGGCACGAACCCGGGAAAATCGAACGCGCGCGCGTATCCGGCGCGCTGTGCCTGCGCGCGCAGGTTATTGCCATAATCGAAGACCACGGCGCCGGCGTCGAGAAAGCGCACCATTCCCTCGACGTGTTTACCGCAGCTCTCGAGCGCGCGGCGTTCGTACTCTTGGGGTGCGCTCTTCCGCAGCGCGGCGGCGTCATCCAACGAGAGGCCCTCGGGAACGTATCCGTCGATCAGATCGTGCGCCGACGTTTGATCGGTCACGGCATCCGGCCTGAATCCAAGATCGTAGAGCGCCCAAAATTCGGTCGCGGCGTTGCCTTCGTAGCCGATCGAGAGCGCGGACCCCGCTTTGCGCGCGCGCTCGACCTCGCGCAGCGCCGCCTCGCGCGAGTCGGCAACGGCGTCGAGATAGCGCAGCTCGCGCCGTCGTTCCAAACGCGCGCGATCGACGTCGACCAGCAGCGCGACGCCCTCGTTCATCGTGATCGCGAGCGGCTGCGCGCCGCCCATGCCGCCGACCCCTGCGGTCAAACACACCCGGCCGCGCAAGCTGCCGCCGAAGTGCTGCCGCGCGAGCTCCGCAAAGGTCTCGTAGGTCCCTTGCACGATGCCTTGCGTGCCGATATAAATCCACGAACCGGCCGTCATCTGTCCATACATGGTGAGCCCTTGCGCTTCCAACTCGCGGAAGGTTTTCCAATCGGCCCACTTCGGCACGAGATTCGAATTTGCGATCAGCACGCGCGGTGCGCGTTCATGCGTGCGCCAGACGGCGACGGGTTTGCCGCTCTGCACGATCATCGTCTCGTCGTTCTTCAGACGCTGCAGCGTTCGCACCAGCGAATCGAACGCCGCCCACGAGCGCGCGGCCTTGCCGTTGCCGCCGTAGACCACGAGATCGTTCGGGCGTTCGGCCACTTCCGGATCGAGATTGTTGCAGAGCATGCGCAGCGCAGCTTCTTGCGGCCAGCCTTGCGCGGTCAACGTGGTTCCGCGCGCCGCGCGCACGATTCGCGGGCCGGAGATCGTGGTAGCCATACCGGAATGTTATGGAATGGGCCGCATCGCTCTTGCTCGGCTCGGACGCTCCTCGCGGCGCCTCCTGCGCCGCTCCTGCTGCGCGAGTTTTGCGCCACGCCCAAAGGAAGTTCGCCTCCTGCGAATGGCGCAAAACTTCGAGCCCTCGCTCACAAGAGCGATCCAGCCCATTCCACGCCGTCCGGCCTTAGGTGGTCAGGGGGTCTTGCAGTTATTCGATATATCGAGTAAATTACTCGTAAGCACGACGACATACTCGAAAGGACCCTCCCATGGACTACGCCATCTTGGCAACCCTCTGGAACGGACCGGCTACGTTGCCCGAACTCGTCGGTGCCGTTTCCGACCGCACCGGACGCCCCGTCACCCCGTCCCTCGTCGATAGCTATCTACGGCTGCTCGAGCGATTTGGGTTCGTGGAGCGCGCCGACGACGGGGAATCTCCCTACACACTCGCGGAGCGCGGCTCGGTCTATTTGGCGTACGCCGCCACCGCATAGGACAATGTTTATGAACTTCCATTTCAGACCCGGACGCGAAGGCTTCGAAGGCCACTTTGGTATGGGCTTCGGCCCGGGCCGGCGCGGACGCCGCGGATTCGGCGGCGGCTGGGGCGGCCGCGGACGCGGCGATCTCAAGTATGAGATCCTCGAAGCGCTGCTCGAGGGACCGCGTCACGGGTATGACATCATGCTCACGATCGAGAGCAAGCGCGGGCTGCGTCCCAGTCCCGGATCGATCTACCCCGCGTTGCAGATGCTCGAGGACGGCGACTTCGTGCGCAGTCAAGAGCGCGACGGCAAGCGCACGTACGAAATCACCGATAAAGGGCGCGAGCTCTACGCGCAACGCGAACCCGCCGGCGAAGAAGGCATGCCGTGGGGCGACCCGGCGTTCTACGCGACGGTCGCTGAAGCGATGCGGCAAGTGCACGGCATCAAAGACGCCGCCAAACGCATCGCGAAGAGCGGCAACATCGAACTCTACAAGAAGGCGATCGAGGTACTCGATCGAGCCCGCCGCGAACTCTTCGATATTCTCGCCGACCACATCTAGTGTAGTGTCTCGTAAATTAGTTGAATAATTCTGCACATCGTGTTAGAGTTACATCATGGGTCGTCCTCTTCGTGATCTGAACATGACGGATGCAGAGCGCGCGACATTGCAGAGCTGGGCGCG